>MDSZ01133745.1_pt1 | contig 13249 bp, 13 predicted proteins | sample 811201 | NCBI WGS metagenome assembly MDSZ01 (sample SAMN05326647, study PRJNA326480) | marine metagenome | isolation source: seawater | place: Indian Ocean: North | collected 2010
ATCTTGGAATTTTCTCTGTTCCATTCACAATATTTTGTGTTGTTGGTCTTATGAATGCTTTCAATATGATAGATGGATTAAATGGCATATGTGCATCTATGGCATTGGTTCCCATTTCATTTGTAGCCTTCTATGGTAATTTCTCATATGGCCTTTTAATACCTGTAGGTGCTGTGGTTGGCTTTCTTGCATATAATTTAGGATACCTAGGAAAAAAGAGAAGAGTTTTTCTTGGTGATAGCGGTTCGAATATGCTCGGCTTTGCGGTTGCTTTTATATGCATTGAGTACAGTCAAGATATTAACCATACAAGTTATATAAATCCAGCAACTGCTTTATGGTTGGTTGCAATTCCTCTCTTAGACTGTATTGTGGTACTCTTATCTAGAATACTAAAGGGAATAATGCCATTTAGACCAGGTAGAGATCATTTGCATCATAGACTTCTTGATATGGGCTTATCTCCAAAAAAAATACTATTATTTTTTATTTTTCTTTCAATCTTTCTTGCTTCATTAGGATATTATTTTGAACATAATTTCCATGATAAGGAATATATCTCTTTTTATTGTTTTACGTTATTATCAGCATTCTATTATTTAATTAGCAAAACCAAGCTTAAAAAAAATGTTTAATTTCTTTAAGAAAAATAGCTCACAGGAGGTTAATGATAAGAAACCATCATTTGAAATAGAGCTTACTGCAGCTGTATTGGCATATGAGATAGCTAGATCTGATGGAAATATAGGTGATGAAGAATTAAAACTCTTAATGAACGAAATTAAAATAATTTCTAAAAAAGTTGGAAAAGATGAGGAAGAAATTTATAAAATAATTGAAATTTACAGCAATGATAGCGTATCTTTTTATGAATTTGTAGAAGATATAAATTCTAGCTATTCCAAGGATGAAAAACATTCATTGTTAAAATTTATGTGGGATATAGCTTTTGCTGATGGAAAACTTGATGTTAATGAAGAAAGACTCATCAGAAGGCTTGCTGATCTAATAAAAATTAAAGATATTGAAGTATTAAAACTTAAAGATTCTGCACGAGTTAGATAAAAAGACTTAATACTCTATAAAGCTAGCATTATCTCTGACAAATTTTTCTGATTCTGAACGGTTGCATTCTCCAGGATAGTGTTTGATGTTTTGATCATATATATCATCTCCAACAAAAGTAAACATTTGCAAAAGAATGACACATTTTTCTATGTCATTGACTCTAGTGTCAATAAACAATTCTTCTGAAAGAGATTTAAAAGAATCACTTGAACTAGTCATTTTTAAATTATTTTTTTCATCTAAAATTAGAAATTGTGGACTAGTACTATCAGCATCATAGGGTTCCCAGTCTATTGAATTTGTTGAGCTTCCTGGGAAGCCAAACTTTGCAAAATTAGCCCAAAACATCATCATATTCTTTGAAACATATCGTTTTGATGAGCTTGGTGGATATATTAAAGTTGAAAGAGGAAAGCCTCCTACGAGTTTATAATTTCCAGCTAACAGAGGTATTTCTGTTGCATGAGCTGCTCCAATTAGTTTTTTAAAATCTCCTGCAATGTATCTTCTATGATCATCCCAATCAAATCTATATGAATATAATTTATTATTTCCAGCCTTCGATAAACTTTGAAGAGGGTCATCAACTCCCCTTATTTTCCATGCTTTGCTTCTATAGTAATTGAATGCTTCAAAAGCTTCTTCGTCAGTTAAAATAACCTTTGGTATACCAAGCAATGATCCTATAAAAGAATAATCAACATCAATAAAATACTCAGCTGTAGCAAGCCATAATTTAACTTCATCTGCGTTCGATCCTGCAATAAGCGGAACACTATTAATAAGATCGTTATTTTGTAAAGATTCTCTCAACCCCACGCTAGGAATGACAATACCATCTGAGGTTAAAAGTGGTATTTCTTGGTAGGATTCTCTATCAGCATAAATTTTAAAAAAGTCTTCTGCTGGTAACTTTAGTAAAATATCTCTTATTTCTTCCATGCCAATTTTTTCTTGGTCTTCCTTGATTATCTTATTTACAACTTCCCAGCTTGTGTATTCTGATGTTGCTGAATATTTATTCTGTTTATATGCATTCTCAGAAGAAATTGATGTTGTATAACCTGACATTGATATAGCTTTGTGAAACAAACCTTTTGCACTTTTAGATACAAGAAGAGAGTAAACATTATGTCCACCAGCTGACTCGCCAAATATAGTTACATTATTTGGGTCACCCCCAAACAAACTTATGTTTTTTTGAACCCAGTGGAGCGCAGCAATTATATCAAGTGTTCCAAAGTTAGATGTTTTATCAATGCCTTCCTGAAAATCTTGAATAGCTGGGTGCGTAAACCATCCAAAAGGACCAAGTCTATAGTTTATTCTTACGATAATAACATTATGTTCTTTTACCATCTTGTTAAATTCATATAGATCTTTAAGGCCAGACGTATTTCCTCCTCCATGAATCCAAAACATTACAGGCAAAGAATTATTCTCATAGTTCTTTGGTGCAAATATATCTAAATATAAACAATCTTCAGAGCCTGAAACTATTTCATCTGAAAATTGGGATGAGCCACCCAGAGATGAGGTCTCTTGAATACAAAAATTATTGTCTTTTAATTTAATATTTAAATTCGGTGATATTATTTCTCTTGGTGCTTTCCATCTAAGATTACCAATCGGCGGTTGAGCATATGGAATATCATGCCATGATACAACTCTATTTTTTAATTCTCCGTCTGTAATACCTGAAGAAGTAGTAATGTTGTAATCAGCATGAGCTACAAAACTAATAGATATAATCAGAAACAAAAGTTTTATTTTCATAATCATATTTAAAATTGCAATGGTATCTTTGAAGTAAATGTAATTATACTATAACTTAATTTCGGGATGTAGCGCAGCCTGGTAGCGCACTACACTGGGGGTGTAGTGGTCGTCGGTTCAAATCCGGCCATCCCGACCAATTTATAATTAACTATTTGTTTTTAATAAGATTTTTGAAATATGACTATCAAAATCAAAAATCTATATATATAAAAAAACCTTAAAAAATTATATATAAGTTCAAAAAACACGTATATAATTTGCAATCTGTTGTCTATAACGTATAGTTATATTATAAATAGAAGCCTTTTAGAGGAGATTAGTAATGGCTAAATATATAAAATCGAAGTTTAAAGTGTTATGGGGTACTGTATTTGCGTTCTTTTACGGTTTCTTTGTAACTGATGTCGCTGCTCAAGATTCCAATACAGGATCAGAAGAATCTGAAGAGCAAGAAACTGGTCAAGAGTTAAGTCCGGGTGCAATTGCTGCTGCGGTAGCTGCTGCAGCTGCATTACTTGAATCAGGAGGAGATAGTCCAGCCCCTACACCGGCACCTACACCGGCTCCGACACCAGCGCCTACACCAGCGCCTACACCAGCGCCTACACCAGCGCCTACACCAGCGCCTACACCGGCTCCGACACCGGCTCCAACACCGGCTCCAACACCAGCGCCTACAACGACTACAACTACTACTACTCCGAGTACCACTACAACAACCACAAGTACTACTACGACAACAACATCGTCTACTACAGGTACTTAATTAAGTTGATATTTTCTAAAAGCGGCTATATGCCGCTTTTTTTAATCTAAGAAATTATTCCAATTCTCATTTATTTCTGTTTTAGTTGATCCATAAAAAGAATCTATAAGTCTATTCCTTAAATCTAACTTTTGTCCACCATCTCGAGTCATAGTTCTTAATTTTAAACCGCTAACATTTTTGTTATATTTTTTTCTGAAAATACTCATTGGTACATTAAAGTAAAATCCCTTATCAAAACTTCCTTCACCAAATTCTTCAGCAGATACATTGGTATTTGAAAAGAAAATACCTGCACTCCAACCAGAGGGCATTCTTCTGGATAAATCTAATGTATACCCCTTGTCTCCAGCTAAGTAGCTTCCATAGCTCCATTTTGTCAATATATTTGAAGAAGGATGATAATAAGAAACATTTAAATGTTTAGTGGTTGTTTCGTAATCTAGAAATGAAAACTTCTGATCAAAAGCCCTCTTCTTTACTTTATTAACCTCAAGACTAAGAGCAAAGTTTGAGTTAAATGATTTATACATTACCTCTGAAGCAACTCCTCCATACATTGCTTCCAAATATCCAATAGAAACTTTTGAATATACATTCTTGTATGGAGACCAAATTCTTTCAAATTCCATAGAAGTGATGTAAAAATCTTTTGATGACTGTTGAAGGTAGTCAACAATCTGAGTTCTTACTAAAGGCAAAGATGAGCTTGGATCAGATGTCTTTTCATCAAAATTATCTTCAAATGATTTTCCAAAAACAGCATAAAAAACAAACTCTCTGCTAAATTGTATTTCTGAAGTTAGTTTTACACCTAATCCGCTATAAAGAAATTTTTCAGGTGATCCAATATGCGTTCTTAAATCAGGAGATACACTATTTATGAATAAAGGAAAATTTACTTTTGGTTTAAATTCATGCTTTTTATAATTTTTTGGTTCAATGTTTTGAATGTCTGAGTATCTTTTTATAACTACGTCTGGCAATCGTTCATCTAAATCTAAATCAGACGCCCTAAAGGAAATATTATTAATTTGAGCACCACGATTGACATGACCTACCTGTATTGTTTCAATCTTAATATTATTCAAATCAGCAACTTCTTTTGAAATATATGCAGCTCTTGAAGCATAAATAATTGGATTAAAATGCTCAGCAGAATCAATAGTAATGCTTAGCTCTTCTTTTTTAAGCGAGGCTGTTTGAAGATAAAGTTTATTTCTATTTAAATTATCTAAAATATCTAAATAAAATTCATTTTTAGTATTTTGGTTAAAGGAATTATTTTCTATTATTGGATTGAATTTATTTTTTTTTCTTAAGGGTTTTTTTGCTGAAAACCCAATTGATAGATTTATGTTCCATGTATTGCCAGAAATATATGAAAAATCAATATTTCCATTATTTTTATACTTATAACTAATCCCATAATTAATATCTGATTCATTTTTTCTTGCATCAAAAGATTGATTTGAGAGGCCCTCACCACAACAACTAAATGAGAAATAATCAAATGGATTAGATTCAAGTTTAAATGTTAAGCCATTAATTTTAGGTATATTAAATTCAATTCCACCGAATAGGTTTGCATCACCTCTAAACCACAAGTCATAGCTAAGATTTCCTCCAAGCTCATAATTAGATGACTCAACTCCTCGAGTCTTAAATGAATTATGAAGAAAGGATAAAGGGTTATTGTAACTTTGTTCTCCTACAAACTTACCCCAACCAATTCCTGTTGTTAGTTTAAGATTATTAAAATCATATGTTGCAACAAAATATTCTTTTGTAAATTGGCCGGTGCCAGCAAAATCATCTAGACCTACTGCAAATCTCGGCAAAAAAATTGAATCAGGTTTATATGAAAATTTTACATTAAAACCCTTATCTAAATATAAGCCTTTTCTTCCACCCCAAAGCAAATCATCTGGTCTATAGTAAAAATAACTGGCTTCTAACCATTCAAATGGAGTTACAGTTAGCGTGCCAAGTTTGCTATATGAGTCTCTTGTAAATGTAAGGTATATTGATTGTTCTGAATGAATTTCTGCAGATGGCGTATTTATTAAGCCAGTTTGGCCCATTGAGTTATATGAAGTTGAATTAAGATTGTTTGCAAAAGGAAATGCAAATAATAAAAAAATTAAGAGTCTATATAGCTTCATGCAATATATTCAAAATCATCTTATCTAAAAATGCTAATCGTTTATAGCATTTAATGAAGCTACGGATAAAGCAAGACTGCTAAATATTGGTGCAACAGTAGCATAAAAATCAACTCCATCAACTTTTCCAACATGCCTTGGAACATAAATCACTGATCCTGGATATACTTCATAATCTTGATTTATAAATTTTTGGAGTCTATTTATATTTACTTTTTGTGTTTCACCATTTGGACTAACAACAAAAACATAATTTTCTGATGAATATCTTGTAAAACCACCTGACTGTTTAATGTAATCAAACATTTTTGCCTCTTCTTTAAATACTACTGCACCAGGATTTCCTACTTCTCCAAAAATATATACGTTAGGAGCATATGTAGGGATATGAATCTTGTCACCATCACTTACATAAATATTATCTTGAAGATTTTCTTTCAATAAAGTCTCATCAAACTCTGTAATTATGCGTCCAACTGGATTAAATTCTTTGAGTTCTCCAAGAATATAAGCTAATGAATTGCCAGATGAAGCCCCAGATAGTGCACTTGGATTACTTGCTATAAATGTTATTAAGCTAGAATATGTTTTTTCTGCAAAAGATTTTTCAAGCTTCCTGACGCTTTCTCTATGAAGGCTTCCTCCGAAGATATAAGCAGAATCTTTATATCCACCAGACCTTGTAATTATGTCCAAAATTCTGTCTTTAGAAGAAATTGGATATTTGCCTGGATACTTAACTTCTCCAGTAATTTCTACAAATCCAATTTCCTCTTTATACGCATATATAGAATCAAGATGTTTAATTTTAAAATCTGAAAATTGTTCTGCATTTACTTGAGTAACATTAAAGTCGTTATTATCAAATCTAACGAGATTTAAAAAATCATTTCCAGCTTCTAGGTCTAAACCACCAGAAAATTTTATTAAATCTTGTATGGTTTCTTCATCCTTCATCTCAAAAACAGCTATTTCATTAAAGCCATAACCAGCTCTAACTAGATTTTTTGAAGATTCAATATGAATTGAATCACCTGACATCAAAAAAGGTATATTGTCTATGTCTCCAAAAATTAGAGCTTTATAAAGATCTACCTCTATATCCTCTTTTCCTTTTCTTTTAATAAGAATACTTCTAAGGCTGCCATTTTCCTTAATGCCCCCAGCAATATTAATTGCTTGCAAAATATTAGAATTACCGCTCAGTGTATAAATGCCAGGAAATTCAACTCCACCAGTTACTAAAATATTAATATCTCTAATTTCTTCTAAATTAACTATTACGCTGACTCCAAATGAAGTAGCCTCATATTTTGCCTTAATTAAATCAGTAGCCTGTTCAAAATTTAGTCCTCCAACCACAATCTTTCCAATGTCTTCCAAAACAATTGAACCGTCTCTTCCAACTTCAAGCATATACTTTTTATTTTTAGCTGAGCCAAAAATTTCAATACTTACAAAATCTCCATAATCAACTATATAGTTATTGCCAAAATTAGGCTCATTTAAGGGCATAAAAGAGGATTGCATTGTATTAAAAAGCCTAATGCCATATCTGTCAGACTTTGTTTGAAGATGCTGATTCTTTTTAAAATTTTCCCAATCTTGAACTGTTTTAAGCTTTTGGAGTTGGCTAGAGGGTCTTTTCTGTATGCTATTAGAATTATCTTCCTTTGATTTTTTCATCTCATCCAAAATATCTCCTCTGACAGCTTCCGGCAAACTATTAATGAACTCTCTATCAATACTGTCAGCTCCCTCAATTGAACTTAATGATTGCGCATGAGAAAAATGCATTAAGAATGCAAATGAAAGTACAAATAATTTTTTAATATAATTTTTAATCATAATATTCCCAATATTTTCGAAGATATTATATCAGTTAATGATTTTTTTTAATTCTATAGCGGAACTAAAAACAAATCTTCTGAAAGAGTTAATAGTAAATTCTTGTTTTGTTTTCGGATTTCTTCCTAACCTTTTCGGTGTTCTTTTGTACTCAAAAGTACCAAATTTATTAATTTTTACTTTATTCTTTAAAGAATTAACTTTTATTAAATTAATAAAACTATCAACTATTTCTAAACAATCTTTGACAGGTCTATTAAGCTCATTTGAAATATTTTTTGCTATGTTTCTTTTTGTTAGTGACATTATCTAATCAGTCCTGGTATCTCAACACTTTGAATTTTTAATGAGTTGCTAATAATAGTTTCCATAAAATTATCAACCTCCGCATCAGTTAATGTTTTTTCATACGATTGAAAGATGATTCTATAACCAATTTTTATAACTGACATTTTTTTATTTATGTAATAATCAAATACAAAAAAATCTTTAACGCTATCATGATTAATATTATTGAATATTTTTTCTAATTCAGTAATCTTAGATGAATCTTTTACAGAAAAAGAAATATCCCTATAAGTTGATGGAAATTCAGAGATATTCTTGTACTTAATAAATTCCATATTTAAAAATATGCCTTCATGTATGATGTTCTTAACGTTGGATATATCAAATTCTGCATAGAATATTGGATTTTTGATTTTTGAATCGAGTCCGTCTCTATTAATTTTATGTATATTAATTTCTTTATTAAAATCGATTTCTTTTAATGTATCTTGAAAAAAATTAAGATCTATTTTCTTTGAAAAATCTCTATAGTTTTTTCCAAGTCTTCCTGATGCAATTATGCCAACAACTTTTTTTGGACTCTGACCAGATAGGTATATATCAGAAATTTCAAAGATTTTTACTGAGTCTTGTTGTCTTCTTTCATTATATAAAAGATTTTCTATAAGAGAATCTTTTAGAGTTGTCCTCATGTATGGTTTATTAGAATCTAAAGGATTATCTACTAAAATTGAGTCTGTTCCCCGAATTTTAGAAAAAGGAAAATTTATAACATCATAAAAACCCTTATTAATCAAAAAGCCTTTTATTTTGTCTTCTATACTTGGTTGACTTGAAAAATTATTACTTTTAATCTCAAATGTTTTTAAGGGAATATTGTCATAACCAATGACTCTAGCAATTTCCTCTGCAATATCATTTAAATGATTTATATCAGTTCTATAAGACGGGATTTTGATTTTGTCCTTTTCAAAAATAAAACCCAATTTATTTAAATGTTCCTCTTTAGTTTTAATAGGAGTCCTATAGCCAATAATAGAGTCTATCTTTTCAGAGTTAAATGGTATTTCATTTATAACTATGTCCTTATAGTTAAAGTTTTGAATCGCTAAACTCAAAATATCAGCATGATCTTCAACGATTTTAATGAATCTTCTTAAAACTGTATTATGGCAATTATGATCAACTCCTCTTTCAAATTTATATGATGCTTCTGATTGAATGTCATATTTAATTGTTTTGCCGATAATTGCTTCTGGTTCAAAAAATGCGCATTCAACTAGAACACTCTTAGTTTCATCTGAACATGCAGAATTTTTGCCACCAATTACACCAGCAAAATTTATTGGATTTCCATCAAGAAAAAATAAATGATCATTATTTTGAGATTTTAAATTAAGGTTTTGATTTAATAGCGTTTCAAAAGATAAGTCTTTATCATTTTTTTCTAGAGAAAGCTTCCCTTTAATTTTGTCGTAATCGTAACAATGAGTTGGCTGACCTAATTCATATGCAAGATAGTTTGATATATCTGTAAAAAAATTTACTTTATTGTTAGAAAGGTCTTTAAAATATCTCTCAAGATAACTTTTATAATCATTAGAATAATTAGCTATTTCAATCTTAAGAAAAGATATTTTTGGACAAATATCAGAATGATTTTTAAAATCAATTTCTAAATTATCAATTTTATTTTGATGTATCTCAAAATCATTATTTAATTCAAAAAAAATGCTTAGTTCTCTAAGAATTCCATTCAAAGATAGGCAATCTCCTCGATTGGGAGTAATTTCAATGTCAAATATGTCTTTTTCAATCTCATGTTCATGTCCAAGTTGAAATAATTTTGCAGAGAGGCTTTCTATAGAGGGCTGATCTTTTAGACCTCTTTTAAGATGTTCATAGGGTATCTTCATTTAAATTGTGATAAAAAGTCTAGATTTGATTTGTATATCTCACGTATATCTTGGATTCCATGTTTTAACATTGCAATCCTTTCTATCCCAAGTCCAAACGCAAGACCGCTATATTTTGTCGAATCAATTTCACAATTCTCAAGAACAACAGGGTTTATAATCCCACAACCAAGTATTTCTAACCAGTCTCCATCATCTGAAAGGATATCAACTTCAGCTGAAGGTTCAGTAAATGGGAAATAAGATGGTCTAAATCGTAACTCCACGTCTTCACCAAATAATTTATATATTATCTTAAATATAAGATCTTTAAGTTGAGCAAAATCAATATCTTTGTCTACATAAATACCTTCTACCTGATGAAACATAGGAAGATGAGTCGCATCGTCATCTTTTCTGTATACTTTTCCTCCAGAAACAAATGCAATTGGGGGATCATTCTTTAACATGCCTCTTATTTGTACTGGTGAAGTATGTGTTCTTAGTACTTTAGACATGTCTTCAACATAAAATGTATCATGCATCTGCCTAGCTGGATGAGATTTTTTTATATTGAGCATATCAAAGTTAAATTCCTCAGATTCAACTTCTGGGCCATTTATAATTTTAAAACCTAAAGAAACTAAAAAGTCCAAAATAAATAGCTTCATATTAATTATAGGATGAATTGACCCTATATCTTCTAATATTTCTGGTGGATTAATGTCATTTGAAGAGGACATTACAAGATTTTTTAATTAATAGACATTTCAACAACTTTCTTAAAAGTTGCAGGATCATCGATTGCAATTTCAGATAATATTTTTCTATTAATTTGTATATCTTTTTTAGACATAGCATTGATTAATTTTGAATAAGAGACATCTAAATCTTTGGATGCTGCATTTATTCTTGCAATCCATAAAGACCTAAAAGATCTTTTCTTGTTTTTTCTATCTCTAAAAGCGTATTGAAGTGATTTGATGTTAGATTGTTTTGCAGTTTTATATAATCTGCTACGAGCACCATAATGCCCTTTTGTAGATTTTAAAACTTTCTTATGTTTAGATTTGGCTGTAACTGATTTAGTAACTCTTGGCATAATTATTTGATGAGTTTAGATGCCATTTTTAATACAACACCATTTAGTTTGTTAAGGCCTCTATTATGCCTTTTTCTTTTTGTAGTTTGTTTGGTCAAAATATGATTTCTGTTTGCGCTTCTGCTTTTAACAGATGAACCAGTTTTCTTAAAGCGCTTTGCTGCCCCAGAATGTGTTTTTAATTTGTATCCCATTTTTATAATCAATAATCTTTAAATAATTACTTTTTTTTCTTTAGCGGGCTTAATATCATTAACAATTGTCTTCCCTCTAAAGCAGGTTCTTGGTCTACTTGGGATATATCCTCAAGTTCTTTTCTGAGTTTATTTAAAAGATCTAATCCAAGATCGCTATTTAAAATCTCTCTACCTCTAAACCGGATGCTTATTTTAGTCTTATCTCCGTCAAGAATAAAGCTTTTAATCTTTTTTAATTTAACATTGTAATCAGCAACATCTGTTGAAGGTCTAAATTTAATCTCCTTAACTGTGTTTTTTCTAATTTTTGTATTTGATGAACCAGTGTTCTTCTTTTTTTCAAATACATGTTTTCCATAGTTTAATATTTTACAAACAACTGGCTTAGCGCCTGTTGGAGAAACTTGTACAAGGTCTAAGCCTTCTTTTTCAGCTACCTCTCTTGCTGAATCTATTTTTACTATACCGACCTTTTCTCCAGATGAATTAATTAGAATTACTTCAGTAGCAGTAATTTTGTCATTCATGGGCGGCAGCTTTTTCTTTGACGTGACGATAATAAGACCCTTAATTATTTAAAAAAGAAATAAACATAGAGAGGCTCAAAGAGCATTTGTGAGATTAGATGAGATATTTTTCATATTTTTTGTGAATTTTAAACTATAAATATGATTAATTAAACAAATTTGTTCGTTATATATTATGGTTGTAAGTATTCTTTTTTCCAATCTTCATTGACGAATGTGTATGTTTTTCTTTTATTTAATCTACTTTTGTGACCTTCCCAAAATTCAAAATAATATGGCACAAAAGAAAATCCTCCCCAATAATGAGGTCTTTTAAGCTCTGATGCTGAATTATATATTTTTAAGAAATTCTTTTTTACCTCTTCATAAGAGTCTATTACAATTGACTGTTTGGAACTTATTGCTAACGCATTTTTTTTTCTGTCTCTATTTTCAAAATGTAAATCGCTAAAATTTTGATCTGTTTTTGAGATGTTTGCTTTAATTCTTATTTGAACGTCAGTATTTTGCCAATAGAACAACACGCTAATTTGTGGATGACTAAAGAAATCATTTGATTTAGGTGATTCATAATTGCTAAAAAAGATCCATTCATCATTATTTATATACTTTAAGTTCACATATCGGGATTCAACCTCTTCTTTATTCTTGTTATATGAACTTATAGACATAGCTTCGATATTTTTTTGATTGGCACTCAACGCATTTTTATAGTATTTAAAAAAATCTATATAAGGTGGACAGTTATTATTTTTTATTATTTCAATCATTTATTTATCACTATACATTGAGGCTCTTTCAATATCATTTTCTACTGTTTTCTCTCCATATTGAATCTCAATTATGTGGCAATTCTTATCAAATGGGTTGATAATCTGATGCCATTTGTTAACTGGTACATAAAATAACTCCTCGCAATTTAGTTCTATTTCCTCAGAAGCCGCCTCATTATCTGAAACTCCATGTTTAACTATGCACTTTCCTTTGCTAACAAACCAAATTTCATTTCTATATTTATGTTTTTGAAAGCTTAGTCCTTTTCCAGAATATACAACCAACTCTTTTATCCTTACAGAATCATCTTTAAAGAGATTATAAAATTTTCCCCAAACTCTTTCTTCAAAGTTATTAAAATAATCTTTTATGAGCCAACTTGAAGAATTAATTTTTTGAGATCCCCCTACATTAAATCTAAAATCAATACCAGAGACACTTGTCTCAGGAATATTTTCTTTATTTCGGTCACCACCATTGCAAAAAATAATCTCATCATTTGGATACATTTTCTTAACTTTTTCCAATCCTAAAGTACAACTTCCTAAATCATCATCATCAAAGTCAATAACCTCATCTACCATTCTAAGATTCTCAATCAATATCTTTCTTTCTTTATATGGCATAAAAGGTTTACCTTTTTTATTTGTAAGCCACTCATCGCTATTTAGGGCTACTATCAAATGATCTCCTAGTTTTTTTGCAGAATCAAAGTATTCAATATGGCCACTATGAAGAGGGTCAAATCCCCCGCTAACTACTATTACTTTCATTACTTTTTGTTAAAAACTCATTTTTAATTGTTCTTTTTAGCCCCTCTTCTAAGGAAAAAGGAGGTAC
>MDSZ01188798.1_pt1 | contig 13249 bp, 11 predicted proteins | sample 811201 | NCBI WGS metagenome assembly MDSZ01 (sample SAMN05326647, study PRJNA326480) | marine metagenome | isolation source: seawater | place: Indian Ocean: North | collected 2010
GAAGGTTGGGCGTGATGGTCTGGTCATGGGGGCACCTGTAGTCGAATGAGGTGATGCTATCACCTCTAATCAGGTGGCCAAATTCACTATGCCACTACAAGATCCAGGTCAACGGTCGTCGATTTATCCGACTACAAAGGCGTGGATTTCAGCGCAGTTTACGCGCAAACGACACATTCGCTCGAGCGCAATAACGAAACGGAGTACCGGCTCAATAAGCTGACAATAATGGTCAGTGAAGTCTCTACCTTAAATTCTCAGCTAGATACCTTCGCATCACTAGACTGCGACGTGGAAATTATGACGACTACGTTCAGTAAAGCTTACTCAGAGCTAGATGAAAGTTATGAATTCTGGCAACGCAATATCAACACGTCACAACACGGATGAAAGGCTTATGGAAATACATTACTGCTGGCGCTGTGATGCAAAACTACCCTTTCTCGACGAGACAGAGTACTGCCGCATTGCACCTTGGCTAGGCGTTCCCGTCCCGATAGCGCTCAGCTCTGCCGAGTGGAAGCTGCTCGACCAACTGCCCCTTGATCTCTTTGAGAGTATCACGGGGTACCGGCTTCATTGCCGCGGCGATATCTACCACCATCGCCTCGCACGGATGGGCCCGAAATGCGATCACTGCGGCCATCTTCTTAGATCGCCAAATGCCGCGATTTGCGCGCACTGCTGGAGGCCTTCTGAGAGACTGACCAATACCTATCAGACTCCCATTGTATAATGGTGGTTGGCTATGCCGTGCTCGACACACCAACAACATCATAGGCCCTACGTCAGAGAGGATGACCTACACGTTAGGGATGCAAGGAGCATAAATTATGAAAATCACTGTACTCATTATTTCAGTACTGGCGATAAGCGCATGCGCGGGAACGCATTTGAATGTGAATTCGTCAGGATCAGCCTCGCTGTCGACCCCTGTGGAGTTAGGCATCGCACAGTGCCGTATTACGGCAAATGGCAGTCGCGATACTCGCTATGGCCTACATTGCCACCGGTAGCGATTGGTAGCGCTGCGAACAGGACGGAGCTTCAACCTTACCGCACTTCTACCGTATCGCAGGATAGTGCTGAATGTTTAAACAAGGCCTGCGCATAATCTCATCTTGCTTCTGTCATTGCCGCTTGGCTCATTTTCTCACATGCTATATTCACTCACACAGCTCCCTTAGGCTGGGCTGGCTTAGCAATCAACCAAGCGCGCGAGTACAAAAGGACTAACGATGCATGATGCACTGAAAGCAAGACACAGAGCAGTACGAGACACCTTCCCCACGAACTTAAACCTTCGCATTCATCGATCCCTCAGCTGGCTGAAGGCCTCTGAATCAACAGACGATGTCGATAGCCGCTTTATTTTTCTGTGGATTGCTTTCAATGCAGCCTATGCAGTAGAAATCGATGACCGATACCGAACTGCAGAGCAGGAAGCCTTCAAAGAGTTTATCGGCAAGCTCTGCGACTTAGATGCCGATAAAAAATTAGAAAAGCTGGTCTGGGAGGCATTCCCCAAAGCGATACGCGGACTTCTCAATAACCGCTTTGTGTTTGCTCGATTTTGGGACTATCAAAACGGGAAAATGGAAGAAAGCGAGTGGAAGGATGCCTTTTCCGCTGCCAACGCTGCGGCGCATAAAGCAGTAGGCCAACGAGAAGTACAGAAGGTCATCGGTATCGTTTTAAGTCGCATCTATACCCTTCGCAACCAAATCGTCCATGGTGGCGCCACTTTCGGAGGGCAAGTTAATCGTGAGCAGCTCAAAGACTGCACCAACTTCCTAAGCCACCTTATTCCAATCATCATTGAAATTATGCTCGACTCACCTAACACCCTGTGGGGCGAGGCCTGTTATCCAGTTGTAGAGGCCTAAGATGGTTACAAACACCTCCTTGACACTGATAGAGAAAGCTCGGGGCTGCCTTCTGGCCGGCGCGGTAGGCGATGCCCTCGGCGCACCAGTTGAGTTTATGTCAATCGACGAGATTGTAAGGCTGTTCGGCTCGAGTGGAATCACTGGCTATGCGCCGGCATATGGTGGCACTGGAAAGATCACGGACGACACGCAGATGACGCTGTTCACCGCGGAGGGCCTTATTCGCGCGTCGGTTCGCGGGCAACGCAAAGGCATTTGTCACTTCCCTAGCGTGGTCGCTCATGCCTATCAGCGCTGGCTGCTGACACAGGGCCACTCGAACCCTGAGATATCTGCGGCTACTGACGGCTGGCTCTTCGACATAAACGAACTCCACTCTCAACGGCCCCCCGGGATTACCTGCCTAACCGCACTGGAATCGATGTCGTATTATGGGGAAGCTGCTATCAACGACTCCAAAGGGTGCGGTGGCGTCATGCGGGTAGCGCCTGTCGCATTCATAGGCGCCGCAACAGGAGATAACACCAACGCCACCAACGCCTTTGAAACAGCCGTCGATATTTGTGCTTTGACGCATGGGCACCCCACCGGCCAACTTGCGGGCGGTTACTTTGCGGCGTTACTGACTTTACTCATAAGCGGTGAACAACTCCTTCCCGCTGCCATTAAATGCATCGATATACTGAGAAACCACGAAAACCACTCTGAAGTCCTAACACACATTGAGCGAGCAATTGAAAAGTCTACAGCTAGCCCGAACTGTCGAAACACACTGACAGAGCTGGGCGAAGGGTGGGTAGCCGAAGAAGCGCTAGCGATGAGCCTGTACTGCGCTTTATCGAGCGATAATCTTCAAGACGCACTGATTCTTGCGGTCAATCACTCTGGAGACAGCGACTCAACAGGAGCAATTACCGGAAACATTGTAGGCTTGATGGCCGGAGAGCGAGCTATACCTGCGGAATGGCTTGAAACACTAGAACTGAAGAACGTGATCACCGAGGTCGCAGAGGATTTACTTACACCCGACAACGGGACAGACTCCTGGTGGGCGAGGTATCCAGGCCACTAACAGTTCAATGGGAGGGTGATACGAAAGTCCAATACAGAGCGAGGAGAGAGCTATGAAGCATTACGAGCCCATCACTAGAACAGAACACGACGTTATTGCCATCACGTGCGACGCCTGTGGCCGGTACTTTCAGGACCAAGCCGAACTACAGGCTTTTGTTCATATTGCGAAAACCGGCAGTTACGGCAATATATTTGGTGACGGCGTCGAGATTTCATGCGACCTCTGCCAACATTGCCTCAAGGAAAGGCTTGGGGATGCCATCAACACCACGCCAGTTCAGGAACGCGCCTAGACTGTCAATTCAGGGAGGAAAGACGATGGGAGAATTGACTGCACTGCTGTTGGCGCTGCTATTGGTAGTTGCGGCAATTAGCGTGCCACTCATATTTTACCTAAACGCAGAGCGATTAGCGGCCTATATCCAAAAGCGGCGTGCTCAAAAGAAGCCGTAATGCATGGCTTTTTGGGTCGCATTTCACGGCAATCTAGTACACGGTTCGCGTAACCCCAGCATCGTGCACCGCACACTTAGAACCTAATCCGCTGTTTCTAATGACTTAACTAAACGCTTCCCTTTTGGGGTTAGGAAGTACTCAATCGGGAGCTTTCCTGGCCCCCTAGCCACATGCTTATCTTTCACAACCCTACGCGACATAAGCTCAGAATGTCGTCGAACGACTTTATTCAAAGAGCCTCGATCAATACCCAGTTCGTCCAGCATGACTTGAGGCCGGCGAGGTGTCTTCAAAAACAGCAATATTTTTAGCGCTTGTGGTGTCAGATTATTCCTCAGCATAACCCTGACCACATGCTCCGCGAAATGTGTACTCATTGGCTGATCTTTCCAAAGCAGTCGTGAACGACTATATTCTTATACACAGCCAAAGGTGTGAGTGCAGTTGTGAAAACGCTCAAGGCATCGCCCTGACTCAGCTATCACTCACACCATCAGCAAAAATGGTGGCATACATGATCTCAATGGGTTTCGTTCTATTCAACGCTGCAATCGTATTCGGCGCTAGCTTGGCATTCCTTGAGCTTAACCGGTACTACAACAGAACGTGGCGAGACTTGCTTTTGTCTCAAGACTCACCGCAGGGCACTCGCCTAGACTAGAGTCATCGCCACATAGGATTTGAAACCGAGGGGTTGACGGATTTAGGCCCAGCAGCTATTTTAAAAGTGGACGTCGCGCCCGTCGGTAAAAAAAGTGCTTTAAATGAGCTGGTTGTTAACCAGCAGAAAAAGGGGCCGCACCAATAGTTTCGACTACCCCTGGTGCTTACTGAAACAATCAATCGCCATGCCGCGATTTATTCGTCATTCTACGAGCAAGTCTTCTTCTACGTCGCATTTTCTGTGATTAAAGACAGGTCACTATTGACCTCAGTCTGAAATGGATGGTGGATAACCACCCCAGATAGCTCACGATAAACAGTGGGAATCATAGAAAATCTCTGCCTTGCGGGCTCCGCGCCCCTGAACATACGATAAGCAAATTTACCGCCAAGCGGCGGAAAATGCTGGGCTCCCCACGGGCATAGTGCTACCCAAGGTGCCCTCTACACTACGTGATGTAATCACTACTCGCCCTCAGGGAATTCGCCATCATTTGGCGGAAATCCCTCCAATTTTCGAGAATCTTACCTAGCTCGCTAAGGCTATCCACTCAAAACGTCACGAGTGGCTAGATCCTAAACCGCTGCTATCTCGAGAATCTCCTAGATACACCCTTTTGGGTCCAAATTCTGCTGCCGAGCGTTGACTTGGGAGCCATCACCTAACGCGACGTACCGCCCCTTCGTCGCCCTAGGCAGACATAAATTTCGAATTTTATTCACACAGGGGCAAGGATATGAGGATTTAGCTATGAAACTACAGGACTACACAGCAGGAGAACGTTCCAAGAAGAACATTCTAAAAACTGCAACAGGCAAAAAAATGCCGACGCAGAGGCCATTCGCCGAGCTTTGGCCTCAAAGCTCATCCATTATCGACTTCGACGCCGAATGGTTTGAGTTCGATGAAAAGGACGTCGGCTGCCAAATTCGCAGCAAGACTGCCAGGGCAATCGTAACAACATGTATTGACTACATCGATTTTTTTCATCCGGATAGAGACAATGCCGTCACATTGAAAAACTTGATTTCAAAGGACTGCGCTAAACCGCGAAATCAACGAACTGTGCTGATGCTGGCTGGAAGCGAAGTAGATGATCAAGTGCAAGATAAATTATCTAATGTCGTTGGCTTTGTCGCTGAACGTCTCATTCAGGATCAAGGTAATTTGTTTTTTACTGACGATTCTCGTGGCTTAAGCGTGGCTGAAATTGGTTTTCTGTTGGAGCGGATCGATAAGATCAGAATAGAACTTTCCGGCTCCAACATCACACACCCCTTTGCCGTAGAAACGCTAGGCGTCAATTCGACGGTAAGTGCCTTCTCCGGTCGTTTTGACGACTATCAGTACGAGCTTCCTCCAGCCGTGAAAATTAGCGGTGACGCTGTGGTCGATGGCCTCCGAGAACATCATAACTCGGTATATTTATCGCTATTAGAAGACGATATGGTTATCGACGTCTCTAAGCCATTCATTATACAAGATACGAAGTTGCTTAGAGTGATAGCGGAAGCAAAACACCTTGAAGCGCAAGTGACGTATGTTGCCGAGAAGATCTTCGAAAAAACACCCGACAAGCCCACATTTGTTTTGAAGTCTGTCGAGATCGTTCGCTAAGCGCATTTCCCCTACCGATGAGAGTGGCGGCTACTCAGGCGCCACTTTTTTCCTGTCACAGGCTAACCTAACTATGAGGCTTGCCGTCGCTAAAAATGCTACTGCTAACTGGTATGCATTCCTGACTACCCCCTCGTCGGATTGCTTGAAAACTACCACACCGTAGTCAAGAATTCGGCCATGTCTTTCTTCAATACCGCGATTGAACACATCCAGTTGAAGGGGCTTCCCAGATTCATGAAAGCTGCAAATTGGGCGGACTTGGAATTGATATTCTTTCAGCAACTGCGTTACGACGGGATCATCTGCCGAGACTGTAACGTCATAATTCCTCTCTGAAATACCGAAGATGTCAAAGACTGATCTTACGATTTCGCAATGTCGGTCATGACTCATCTTTATCATTCTTGTCATGCCCAGCAACAACGGCAACTCATCAAGCTCCGGTAGCGGTACATCCGATGAGGGTATTTCTACTTCTGCACTGGCGGCTAATTTCAACAACCGGTCCCATGCGGAGTCGTTGATATAATGGAGAATCGCATTCGGAGATTCCAAACCTTTAAACCAGCCGTTTTCTCCGCGCTTTTTAAATCGCATTACACGATTGGCAGCGTAGAAATTGGTTTGGATATCAGCGACATAACCCGGGTGTAATGACAGCAGTTTTCCGGCCTGAGGATAGGAACGCCCTTGTGATACAAGCCGAAGCAACTTGAATGTAAGCAGAAGCGTCGGCGTGTGAAAAGCAATCTCAGGCGGTTGCTCAGGCTTTTCTAACTCCACACGCTCAAATTCCCGCGTATTAAAGATACCTGCAATATCCAGCGCACGCTCAGTGTTGACTGGCGTCAGGGCATCAGCCCATTCAGAGACAAGGTGATTATAGTTTTTCAGGCCAGATGAGGGCCCACTGTGCCCCATCAATCGTGACAATCCCATTGATGAGCGGATCGAGACCTCTGAGTGTTGCCCGAGTACCCACTTCCTCACATGCTCGTGGTCTATGTGACCGCATATCGCCTGGGTCGTCGGCGTATGAAAACCCAGTAAAATGGGTGCTAGATGGTTGTGAAAAGCGTGCCGGATGAGGTGGGTTGTAAGTGACTGGCTACCGGTGACGGAGCGCAATACCGCTGTCAACGTCTCCTGGATATCTTGGCAAATAGCCGCCTGCGCTACTCGACCTCGTTGGTTTTCACACAGTATGGGTGCGTTCTGATCCAGGCCAGCCAAGCTGTCATAATTAGCAAGGACACGGTCGATCAGCACCCTTTCGCGTTTGGTCAATTCAAATAACAAAGGGACTGCTCGTCGACTGCTGGCTCGCTTTAGTTGTCGAATACGATTATCTCTTACGAGAACCCAAGTGAAGCCTTGCCATTGGCACCAATCTTGACGTCGAAGTCCAATCGCCTCGCCGCCACGAAGCCCGAATCTGAATGCTAACAGAAGCACAAAACCGAGGTAGAGCCCAAGCTGCTCGTTTGATCTGTAGGCCTGGTCGATGTACTCCATGCATGCAAGGTACTCTTTTTCACTTATGCAACCGGGCCGCACACTGCGATGATTGTCATCTGTGTCGATTTCGGACCATTCTGGCCTTTCAACACCGAACCGTTCCGCCCACCGGTGAAAAGCCTTTAACCTCTTTCCAAAATAGCCAACCTCTTTATCTCGCTCCCGTCGTGAAGTCGCCATATCATGATATAGATCAGTGATCGATTCCGAGTCCATGGACAACAGGTCATGCGCGTAGGCTATGCCCTGAAAAGCCAGTCGAAGCGCACTGAAGTAATTTTGTACCGTGCGCTTGGCATAGGGCTTATGGACCTTACCTCTTCCCCTGCCCTCTCGAATTACACAGCTGACCCAATGGGGCATCATTTGGACGGAAGAACTCACGCGCCCACGATACGACTTACACAAATCATCGATTATTGTGGCAGTACGTTTAGCTGAGCTTTTTTCATACCCCTGTAGTGCGTTAGTTATTTCGCTGTACAGCGCCCTAGCATTATCTTGGAGCGCTGACGAGTCGGTCACATATCCTGTGCGCTTACTAAAACTGAAATCTTCTTCTACCGTTGCGGTAATATTGCGACCTGGCAATTTGACTGTGATGCCATGTCTCAATCGTAAAAGGTCTGCCCAATTCAGACTGGTTGGCGGCATTCTTTCGCTTAGTGCCCCTGCCACCATCCCAGGCAATTGCACGAGATTGGCTTGTTCGACAACTTTCGATAATCGTTTCAGAAAATCTGCTACGTAAAAAGTCCCCGTATCCTCTTCTGGCCAGAGCCCTCGAACGAGCGAGTGTAGCTCCCTAGGGACTGGTAACGACCTGACGTCTGGCAGGCGTGAATGTGAAATACCAAACTGTAGCAGGGAGGCGACCTTATATCCGATTTCGTGCCGCTGGACCGGCTCTAGATAATCATCGGATTCAAGCTCTTCACTGTACTCGAAAAAGTATTTTTTTCGATGTTGAACCAGCCGGAAATTCTGTCCTTTTATCGCATCAAACAGGAGACGCCGGTAACTTAATCGCTTTTGGATGCAAAGAAGTGTTGTGCCCATGATGAGCGCGTTGGTTTTGTTAACCTGCCCTTTCTTGATAGTTTGACTGACTTTTTCAGCCCAGCTTTTGGCCAGATCGTATAAATCAAGGTCTCTGGGCAAGCTTTGCTGAACATTGTTTCGCTCATCATTGCGCTTGAGCATTTTTTTCCGGATAGAACGCGTGTGCTTGCTATTCTGAGACCTCAAGAATTGTTCTAGGGCTCTGTACCTAATCCCTGCGTCACGATGAGGTAACCCGTTCTCTCGTTTAAGCAGTCTATTTGCAAGCGCTTCTACCTCTGAGGACTCGAGCTCCTCGAGAGGTCTATCGCCAATGAAAAGCGTGATTTCCCGCCGTGCAATTCTCAGTGCATTTTTGTAGCGGTCTCGCCGCTGCTGACGCCGCTCTCTGAGCCCGAATAGCGTGGGCTCTTCGTATTTTGAAGACGTCGTATCGGAGTTTGTGTAGCTAGGGAGATTTGCAGGTGCGGGGATGACCGTAAACCCCAGCGCATCATAAATGGCATTGTATTTCTCGCGATAACGGTTCGCGTCATCAACCCAGCATCTCGGTGAAAAGTCGCCGTAACTTGCGCCACCACGCTCAGAGTGCCCCATCCACCCATCCACAATGTCCTGCGGTATACCAGCACGACTGAGTTGCTGGGAGTATCTGTGCCGGAACACGTTCGATGGCAACGACCACGTCATTTGAGGAAGACCGAGAACATCACTATCGGAGGATTGACGCCAGCTAAGCTGCTTGTCTAGCAAGAAAAAAAGTGGGAGATCGCACTCCGAGCAGCCCAAAACCATATGAATTTTTTCAGCAAGCTCGGCCTTATGAGGTGCTATAGCGACCGCCAGCATTGAGAGGTAGTCTTGGTAGGCCCGCATCAGCACGATCAGGTTGTCGGGCAAGGGAACCATTCTTCCATCGTGACGCTGACCATCAGATTTATCGTTGATATAAACGCAACGGAACCTGAGATTGAAGTGTCCCAAGGACTCAAACGGTGACTTCAAGTAACGACCGCCAGTGCCAGCATACATTGCCAGCAAGCAGTATTGAGTGTATCGATTATGGAAGCTCACCAAATCTTCGGCTTCGTAAACCAATGATTTTGCGTCCGCAATACCGTCGATAAGTACCGGCTCAAGTGGTGCCAGCAAACTACCCAGTAATAGCGTCGATGCTTCCGCCCCCTCCGTCACTACTGGCATCTCCAAGCCCTTAGCGATCGTTGTTACGTCCCAATTGGCATAACTACATGCCGCAGGCAAACCACTCTGCGGCGAGGCTGTTGCAATACGCGCGAGATGGGGATCCCCGGTATTATCAAATGCTCGTTGTGAGGCGACCTGCCCCAGCTTCCCGCTGGTCACCCGTGGGAATCGGTCCCGGGCAACGGCATCGAACCACACTGTAAGTTTGGTGGCGGGGTTGATGGCACGCCAAAGCTGGCCGATCGACATCACATTTCCAATCTGAGCGGAAAGTGCACTTTTAAGCACATCACCGACCCCGGAAGGGAGTGCCAACCGAATAATCCCAACAAACGGCTTTACTTGCGATCGCTGTATATCTGTCTCTGGTCGCCAATAACTGCTTCGAGTTGGTGAAAACCGCTGGATATGGCGACAGTCCGGGGTAATGCTCCAGTTACGCCCAAGCGCGTCATCAAAGGTTATACGTTCGGCGTGAAACAGTGAATTGCCAACGGTCATTGCAACCTTGACGATGGCCGCCCCTAACGAGGGCACCGGATCGCCTGAGCGCATCGCCTCGGCCATCCACTCGCTGACCTGCTCGATCTCTGGGGGCAAAAGCTTGTCCCAACTCCAGGGCAGAAACTGAGATTCCTCGGCCGAGTACAAAAAAACGGACCGAGAAGTGAGTGCTTGCTCTTCATCAGTGTCAGCGACGTCGACCTCAACAAGGACATCGTCAGGCGCATCTTCGCCGTTTTCCGGCAGCCCCTGCAGGGTCTGTACGGCAGGTAAGTCAGGGTCACTTAAGGGGACTGGTGCACTGGCTATACCCTCAATATCGATATAGGGCCCCGGGATAGCTACATCTGCAGCGTGTGGAAGCGGATTATTGTTGCCTTCGGCTATAAAAATAAGGCTGTTGAGGAAGGTCTTCTCAGAATCAGTGGCTGCGTTCGAAAGTGCCTTGGCAGATTGCTTAACCGCGTAGGTGAACCACTGAAAGGTATTGGGATACCCTGCTGTTTCGTGGCGCGCCTGGGTTAGGAGGCTATCGACTAAATCCCATTTAGGGTCAATTCGGTCAAGAATCAAATACCGCGACGCTTGGCTAATGGATGTATCCGCGATATTCCCTTGGTCAGCAATACGAATTGCCGCCTGAATGATCAACCAGAGCCGCAGTCGTTGCCGACTGGCCGTTCTTGCCTCGGTGTCGCCCTCTGATCTTGGGTTCACGATCATGGCGAGTAAGAAAAATCTTGTCTTAAGTGGCGAAAACTCGGCTTTTGTTCCGGCGGCAGGCTTCCCCTTGTGGGAAATGGGGGAGTCAGCTTTGTGGATGTAATTAGCTGACCTCAACGCCAGCGAGAATTTCCATAAGCGTAAAACTATTGGCCGGTCGGCCCAATCTGATAGTATTGGTTGCGAAACCGCCTGCGTGAATTCGTTCGCGAAATTGTGGATCGCTCGCGGATCGTCCGGTCTGCCCAAGCAGAAATAAGCAATCTCCAGCTCTGGGTGCATCCCCGTGCTGACTGCCCAGGCCGAAATGCCTTCGTAAGCCTTCGGCAGCCCGAAGGTCGGGGGGCTCTCACTTGGACTGTGACACTTTTCCGTTGTGTCCATTGATCTTAATAGACCTATATTCCATTCGAACTCTACCTTGATACTCCCTTAAAACAGCCAAATCAAGACAATTTAGGCCATTTTCGTACATTTAATATGTACTAATATGATCATTCTCATAACCAGGTTCGAATCCTGCCCCCGCTACCAAATTTTAGTGAAGTAGATCAACGGCTTAGCTGGTTACCCGCTAAGCCGTTTTTCGTTTCAGCAGAGTGAGTGTGGGAGTTTTGTGACATTCGTCCCCACAAACCCTATTTGCCGCGCTCAACAACTCCTCAATTTCCGGCGCACAGTAGTGCGCAGTGATGTCGCCATTCCGGTGCCCCAGCAAGACCTTGCGTGTTTCCAGTGGTACACCTGCAGCCCTTAAGCGGCGCCCAAAGGTGTGCTTAAGATCATGCACACGCAAATTCTCGAAGCCCCACGCGACAGGCTGCCCCAGCTTTTCCGCATGGGCCTTGGCGGCTTCCGCCCGAGCCCGCTTCCAAGCGGAGTTGCGCATACCACCAATCGGACGACCCCGAAAGGTGAATACGTGTGTTGGATGCTTACCCCGCTGCGCCTCAATGATCGAGCGTGCTATGCGGTTGAGCACCACCAGACGATCTTCTCTGTTTTTGACATAGTCACCTGGGATCAGAAATACCGACGTATTGAGCTCAGGAACGGCAATTTCCCAGTCCCAACGCAGGCGGCAAACCTCCTGCTCTCTTGTCCCGCTATTGACCTTGAACAGCGTCATAGCAGCCAAGTGGTCAGGGAGCTTATGCAATAGCATGCGCTGCTCCTCCCAATCCAGCGGATACGGCGACCGAGAATCATGCGAAGGCAGCATGGTAATGAGCGGCGGAACTTCGAGCCAGGTCAGGCCATTTTCATCCCGCCAACGCCGTGCCGCCTGATTGAGAATTCGCCGCACCATCTCCAATCCATTGTTGATGGTCTTGGATTTCAGGCCACGAGCCCTGCAATCATTCACATAACCTTGCAGTGTGCCATCGTGCAAATAGCGCAATGGTACGTCCGCAATAAAGGGCAAAAGCACCTTGATTCGGCTCGCGTCTTTCGAAATTCCCTGCCGGTCCATGTTGTCCTGCAGGTATTTCGCTGCCGCATCTCTAAACTTCCACTCCGGTCGCACACCATAGATCTTGGACTGACGACATGAGTTAATGCGGTGCGCTAAAAACGCTTCGGCTTCTTCGAGGTTGCTTGTACCAGTAGACTCTCTAATTCGCTGTCCGTAGACGACTTTGTCAACGTGCCAGACCCCACCCCTGAGGGTGAGCCCCGGCGATTTATTACGTCCCATAATCGATCTCCCTGAGATTGACCGAGACGTCCGTTGCGGTGCTTATGATCCTCCACCCAGCGATCCAGATCAAGGCGGTCAAAAGCGGAGCTGTTGCCACCAAAATTTAACTCAGCAACATGTGGCCGGACTTCTCGGTTGAATAACGTTTTGGAGATACCGAGATAACGGCACGCATCTGGCAGCCTCAAAATTCGGGGCTGGATTGGTGAAATGAGTGTTTCGTCTTTCATTGAGCACTCCCAACTTGGCATCTCAGGAGTACAGTGGGAGAACTGTCCACGAGAACTTTCTCAAGGCAAGTCACAACCCGAAAATGTGGCATAATCTACGACAGGGATAACAGTAGAAATTGCAATACCTTTAAAATTATCGAGGCAGACTATCCAGCCTGAATCACTCACAAGGACGCGAAGCAATGAAGCTTGTTCAGTACATTATTTTTTCCACTATATTTGTTGTTTGTAGTGCGTGCACATCGCTAGGAATTCCAGTTACTTCCTTCGAGGCAAAGCGCTACGAATCTATTGAGTCGTTTATTGTAAAAAATTTTACAGTTGGCCCATCCGCTTACTTATCGTCAGACAACGCCGTCACGGCAAAGCAAGGAATACTATGGGAAGCACGATTTAATAAATCTAATCAGTCCTACCTAAACAAACCCTCCAAAGACCTGCGGACATACTGCGATGCAATTGGAGGAAAAATTGCCAATGAACCACTCCAAGAATATTCCACCAGCTCTAGGGAAGGTCTGCACAACCTCCAGAATTTGAGATAATCCTGCGAACACCCATTTCAACCGGACTACTGCATGAGCCAGCTTACCTTTGC
>MDSZ01213440.1_pt1 | contig 13249 bp, 7 predicted proteins | sample 811201 | NCBI WGS metagenome assembly MDSZ01 (sample SAMN05326647, study PRJNA326480) | marine metagenome | isolation source: seawater | place: Indian Ocean: North | collected 2010
CATGATCCACAAAGTTCATATTGTAAGCCCCTGCACCCTGTAATTGATTTTCAACTCTTAATAAATCGATAAGACCATTGCTTGAATCATTGGTAAGCAAACTTATACAAACATCCAAAATAATTTGGTCATCATTCCCTGCAGGGACAGTCCGGTAACCTAGCATACCCATTTTAATAGGTGTTATATCTTTATTAATATATTCTCTACCATTAAAGGGGTCTTCAGCAATATTAAGTTCATCCGGAGTTTTTCCAGCCCCCCAAACACCAAACTTCTCTTCAATAATAGGTTTAATCTCATCAATATATATATCCCCGGTTAGAATGAGAGCCATATTATTGGGTACGTAATAAGTATCAAAATATTCTTTCATTTTACTTAGCGATGGATTTTTCAAGTGTTCTACAGAGCCTAAAATAGTTTGCTGCCCATAAGGATGTTTTTTGAAAAAATTCTTAGAAAATGTTTGAAACACTTGACGATAAAAATTATCCATACTTCTATTTTTTTCTTCGTAAACGGTCTCTAATTCAGCCTGAAATAACCTGAAAACAGGATTAATAAATCGATGACTGTATACTTCCAACCATTTCTCAAATTGATTTCCTGGAAATTTATTTAAATATACAATTGCATCATTGCTTGTGAACGCATTAACCCAACTCCCACCCATTTCTTCCATTATTCTATCGAATTCATTGGGGATTGCATACTGTGCTGCTGAGACTGACAATCTATTAATTTCTTTTTGAATAGCTAAACGCTGCTGACTATCTGAAACCATGGCTAACTCATTATACTTTATCTCTATACTATCAAGAAATATTTTCTCCTTTTCATAATCAATGGTCCCCATTTCTTGAGTTCCCTTGAAAAGTAAATGCTCAAGATAATGAGCTATACCAGTAGCATCTTTGGGGTCTCTTTTACCACCACCTTTGACGGCAATCGCTCCAAAAACACTAGTAGTATTATGATCCTCATTTAAAATGACAGTCAATCCATTATCCAACTTAAATGAATAGACCTTGAGGGGATCATAATCAGTTGAGTTTGCACAAAATAAAATGCCAATTATAAAAAATACAATTCTATATATCATAGATACCTCTGTTATTTTTATCACTTAAAATGTATTTGTAAATTAAATGATAATATTTGATTTTGTTGTAAAAATCTTGAAATATTAATATTGCTAAAATTCATATTATTTGCAATGTACATATCTTCATCTATACTAAGCTGGATAGACTCTATACAGTCATAACAATAATCACTAATCGTTTCGAAATCAAGATTAATAGTACCCTCTGCATTTGATTCTACGTTAAAAAACCATTCTAATTTTTTTTCATCCAAATCTAAAAAAGTATCACCTATAATATCTTGAGTAAAATTATCACCTAAATTATGCCCCCACTCAGGATGTGGAAAATAAAGTGAAATCCAATTTCCCGGACCACTGGGAGATTCTAAAATATCATACTCTAAATCATATCCATTAGTTGCATCTGCCATTACTCCTAAATAATTTTCATAATCTCCTATCAAGTCAAGTGCATCTATATCATATGGTGTCATTGAAACTGATATTTTTAACAAAAATTCATTTAAATTTTGATCACACACAATATCAACACACTCATTATTATTTAATGCAGAATCAGATTTTTCATTGCAATTAGTTAGCAAAAGAAAGATTATAAAAAGTAAATATTGAAACAAACTATTTTTCTTCATTCACAAATTTAATGATTATGCTTAAAATATCAACATGTCTAAAAAAGAATTATCAAAAGTTTACGAATTTTCTAATATAGAAAATAAATGGTATCAAGCATGGGAAGATAGTGATTCTTTCAAGCCAAATGACAACCAAGAAACATTTACAATTATGATTCCTCCTCCTAATGTGACGGGAATACTTCATATTGGACATATTTTAAACAACACTATTCAAGATATTTTAATCAGAAAAGCTCGAATGGAAGGGAAAAGTACGCTTTGGCAACCAGGAACTGATCATGCCTCTATCGCAACTGAAGCAAAAGTAACTAAAATGCTTAAAGACAAAGGCATTGAAAAAAAAGAAATTGGAAGGGAAAAATTTCTTGATCATGCAATGGATTGGAAAGAAGAATATGGAGGAACCATATTAAAGCAACTAAGACGATTAGGCGCTTCATGCGATTGGGATAAAACCAAATTCACAATGGATGAGGATTATAGTAAATCAGTTAATGAAACTTTTGTGAAGCTTTATAAGGATGGACTTATTTATAAAGGTGAGCGTATGGTAAACTGGGACCCTGTAGGATTGACAGCTTTATCTGATGAAGAAGTGATACATAAAGAAACTCCAGGTAAGCTATGGCATTTCAAATATCCAATAAAAGATAGTGATACTTTTTTAGTCGTTGCAACAACTAGACCAGAAACAATGCTTGGAGATACAGGTGTTGCTGTTAACCCAAATGATAAACGTTATAAAGAATTGATTGGAAAAACTATCATACTACCTATTGTAAATAGAGAAATACCAATATTTGCAGATGATTATGTTGATATGGACTTTGGAACAGGTTGTGTTAAAGTTACGCCGGCCCATGACCCTAATGATTTTGAAATGGGACAAAGAAATAACTTAGAAACAATTAACATAATGAAGCCCAATGCATGCCTAAATGATAATGTCCCTGATAATTATAAAAACTTAGATAGGTATCAAGCTCGAAAGCAAGTTATTGACAATTTAGATTCTTTAGGATTGCTTGAAAAGATTGAGGATTACACTCATCAAGTAGGACACTCAGAGCGAACAGACGCTGTGATTGAACCTTATATGTCAGAACAATGGTTCCTGAAAATGGAGAACCTAGCAAAACCAGCACTTGATGCTGTTAATTCTGGAGAAATAAAATTTTATCCAAAACGATGGACAAAAACATACAATCACTGGCTTGAGAATATAAAGGATTGGTGCATATCAAGACAACTATGGTGGGGACACAGAATTCCTGTCTGGTATAAAGGTGATGAAATTTACTGTGACACAAAGCCTCCTGAAGGAGATGGATGGAAGCAAGATGAAGATGTATTAGATACATGGTTTAGCTCATGGTTGTGGCCATTTGCAACTCTAGGGTGGCCTGAAGATACAAAAGAATTAAAACGATTTTATCCAACACAAGATTTGGCGACAGGCCCTGATATCATATTTTTCTGGGTTGCAAGAATGATTATGGCTGGATACTACTTCATGGGTGAAAAACCATTTTCTAATGTGTACTTTAATGGTATTATACGAGATTCAGAGGGACGTAAAATGAGTAAATCTCTTGGAAATTCACCTGACCCACTCGATTTAATGGATAAGTACGGAGTTGATGCTCTTAGGGTTAGCCTTCTTATGATTGCACCACAGGGGCTAGACATTCTTTTTTCTGAAGATAGAATTGAGCATGGGCGTAACTTTATGAATAAACTTTGGAATAGCGCTCGATTCATTACAATGAATATTGATTCAGAAATTGATGATTTTATAAATCAGCCCAATATTGATGATCTTGACCCAACTGACTTATGGATTCTGTCTAGATTGAATAGTACAATCAAAGATGTAGATAATGCATATCAATCATATAAAATGAATGATGCTGTTAAAATTGTTTATGATTTTGTTTATTCAGATTTTTGTGATTGGTATATTGAATTCTCTAAAACCAGGTTTTATGGATCGGATGAAAAGGATAGAAAAACTGCACTAAATATATCGGTCTACTCTATAAGAACTATTCTTAAGCTACTCCACCCATATACTCCATATATAACTGAAGAACTATGGTCTAATTTTTCTATATCAGAAGAAAACATGATAATATTAGAAAGTTGGCCTAAAAGCGATTCAAAATTAATAAATAAAGATATAGAAGAAAATCTAGACCTTATAAAGAAAACGATTAGCTCAATAAGAAATATAAGAGCCGAAATGAATATCCCTATGGGTAAGGAAATTGATATTATCATAAAAGCATCAGAAAATAATGTTGAAATTTTCAATGCATTAAAACCATATATTTCACGATTAGCTAAAATTGGAGAAATCAAGATTGATTCAAAAGCAAAAAAGCCTGAGCAATCTGCTTCTATTGTAATTAATAGCAATGAAATATTCATACCTTTAAAGGGCGTTATCGATATAAGTATAGAAATTGAACGATTAAAAAAGCAATTAGATGCTTATAATGGCAGGTTAAAAAATGTTAATAATAAACTAAACAATGATAACTTTATTAATCGCGCCCCTAAAGATATCATTGAAAATGAAAAAAGGAAACAATCCGATTACCAATTGACTATTAAGAAAATTGAAGAAAATTTAAAAAGTTTTTTAACTTAATATGTCTACTACTGAAAATACACCCTTTCAAATCCAGAAAACAGAAATCAATTATTTAAAAGGAGTCGGCCCTAAAAGAGGAGCTGCATTAAAAAAGAATGGAATCTCCAATATTGGAGATATTTTAAAATATTACCCTAGAAGGTATCTAGATAGAACCAATGTAAAAATGATTAAGGATATAAAAGTTTCAGAGCAAGCTGTTATTATAGGTAAGGTAATTAGTTACAACATTAAAAAAAACTTTAGAAAAAGTTTCTTTGAAGTTGTAATAGATGATGGAACAGGGACTATAAATTGTATATGGTTTAATGGGGTTTCGTGGATTGCAGATAAATTTGAAAACGGAGATCTTGTTGCAATATTTGGAAAAATAGAATTTCGTAATGGATATAGCATTGCTCATCCAGAATTTGACAAAATTGATGGAAATGAGAATATGATTAATACCGGAGTAATTGTACCTGTTTACCCGTCAACATCAGAATTGAAATCAGTGGGACTAGATTCAAGAGGATTTAGAAAAATAATATTTAATGCTTTAGACAAAGCTAAAAGCGAATTAATCGAACATTATCCTAAATCAATTATTAATAATGAAAATTTAATTTCAATCAATGAGGCAATATCTCAAATTCATGATCCTAAAGACACTAATATACTTCAAAAAGCAATCTATAGAATAAAATTTGATGAACATTTTTTCTTTCAACTACTGATGGCATTAAGAAAGAAAAAAATCAAAAGCTGTAATGGTAGAAAATTTGATAAAAAGGGTGATATTGTTAAATCAATATATAAAAATCTACCTTTTAATCTAACATCTTCTCAAATCAATGTATTAAAAGAAATTAGGAAAGATTTATCTGAAAATAAAACTATGAACAGATTGCTCCAAGGGGATGTAGGTTGCGGAAAAACAATTGTTGCAATAATGGCATCTGCTATTATTATTGAAAATAATGCTCAGGTAGCAATACTTGCTCCAACAGAAATCCTAGCAGAGCAACATTATAAAAGCTTCAATCAACATTTTGAAAAATTAGGTATTGAAGTGGGTTTATTAGTTGGAAAAATGAAAAGCAAAGCAAAGGAATTGGTGCTTAAAAAGATCGCTGAATCTGAAATAAATATTGTAGTTGGAACTCATGCACTACTACAAGAGAATGTAAAATTTAAAGATTTAGGGCTTGTTATTATTGACGAGCAACATCGATTTGGTGTAGGGCATAGAAAACAAATTATGGACAAGGGCTATAATCCTGATATATTATCAATGACAGCGACACCTATACCTAGAACGTTAGCAATTACAATTCATGGCGATATGGATATCTCAATAATAGATGAACTTCCTAAAAACAGGGCTAAAATAAACACAAAAGTAGTATCTGATGATACTATAGATGAAGTATATGAATTAATGAAAAAAGAAATGGAAAATGGACGTCAATGTTTCATTGTATATCCATTAATAGAGGAATCTGAAAAACTTGATTTAAAAGCAGCAACCACAGCTTATGAATATTTTAAAAATGAAGTATTTAAAGATTTTAAAATCGGATATATTGATGGAAGAATCAAGAAAGAAGATCGTGACATTGAGATGCAAAAATTTTTAAATAACGAAATAAATTGTATCGTTTCTACAACAGTAATTGAAGTTGGAATAGACATCCCTAATGCAACAGTTATGTTAATAGAAAATGCAGATCGTTTTGGACTTTCTCAACTTCATCAACTTAGAGGCAGAATTGGTAGAGGCAATAAAGATAGCTATTGTTTTTTAGTAAAGAGCAAAGAAGACTCAACTCAACGATTAAAAATTTTAGAGAAAACTTCAAATGGTTTTAATATTTCTGATGAAGACCTTAAATTAAGAGGACCTGGAGAATTCTTTGGAACTAGGCAGCATGGGTATCTGAAATCAGGACTATCTGATTTTTACAATGATGGCGTTATTATCAGAAATGCCCGGTCTGTTGCTTTTAAATTAATAGAAGAAGATCCAGATTTAAATAAAATAGAACATAAACAAATTCACAACATTCTACATCATGATTATAAATCAATGTTAGAATTAATTAATATAGGATAAACAGTATGGACAATGATCAACTTTTTATTACACTTATATCGTCATTAAGTTCACAAGCATGGATACAAATGGGAAAAATAAAAAATCCAATGACTGATAAAATTGAAAAAAATCTAGAAGCAGCTTCAATGTCAATTGATATGCTTGCAATGATTCAAGAAAAAACAAAAAATAATTTAAATGAGTATGAAAGTAAACTTCTGGAACAAAGCGTTAAAGATTTAAAAATGAACTTTGTGTTTGAAAAAAATAACTCAGAAGCTACAGAAGAAAAAAAAGAGGAAGAAAAAAAAGAAACTGAACCAAAGAAAGAAAAAAAGAAACAAAAAACAAAACCTAAAAAAGACAAAAAATGATTAATAAAATTTTTGCTGCAACAGCTTTTATTTTTTCATTAATAATATATGTTGCAACGATGGCTCCAAGCACTTCATTTTGGGATTGCGGAGAATTTATTGGAGTCTCTCATAATCTCGGTGTTGCTCATCCACCAGGAGCACCACTTTATTTTTTAATCGGAAATTTTTTCTCAACTTTATTTTTCTTTATTGAAGATATTGGAGCGCGAATTAACCTGTTATCAGTGGTCTGCAGCTCGCTATCTGTAACAATTCTTTATTTTATCATTGTACACTTAATTAAAAATTGGTTTCAAACAGAAAACCAGTATGAATCATTAAGTATTTACTTAAGCGCGTTAACAGGAAGCCTTTTATTTGCTTTTACTGACTCTCAGTGGTTTAATGCTGTAGAGTCTGAGGTATATGCAATGTCGATGCTATCTACGGCTTTAGTTGTGTGGCTCACATTAAAGTGGACTGAAAACAGAGGACGGCTCGGAAATGTTAAATATATTATTATTATTGCATATATATTTGGATTATCCATTGGAGTTCATCCCTTAAATTTATTAGCCATACCATTTGTCATCTTTATTATATACTTTAATCATACAAAAGATGATTTTGGAGGGTTTTTAGTTGATAATTTTTTAACATTCATACTTGGAATCATAGCGTATGCTGGATTTGAAATATTAAATTTATTTTGGTTAACAAAAATTCTTTTAACTCTTTTAGTAGTTATATCAGCGATTTATTTAAAAACAAGATTCTTAATTAATAAAAACCCTAATTCCTCAATTAAAAATTTATTATTTGTTTACATAAAACGAATATCTATCCCCATTATATCATTAATTATATTTGCAATTGTATATAAGGGAATACTGCTTGGACTAACTGGTCTAATTGATCAAGTTTTCAATTCTTCAAATAATTTTTTAATATTTTATGATTCACAAACAAATGAATATTTATCAGGCCTAGAGCATTTTATGAAATCGATAGAATTCTTTTACTTTCCATTGCTTATTATTATAGCATTGATTGCAGGATTAATATTTTTTAATAAGGTTAATAATGAAATATTAAAGATTGTTATTATATCTATACTAATGTTCTATATTGGATACTCAACCTATGCGACTGTAATTGTTAGAGCTCATCAAAATCCAAATACAAATATGAATTCTGCTTCAACTACAGATAGGTTTAAAGAATATATATTTAGAGAACAATATGGGGAGCTCATTCCCATTGATGCATGGAATATTTTCAAATATTATTTAGGAGGAGATAAAAGTACAGACTCAGAAAAAGCAAATTTTCGAGTCAACAAATATGATTTTGAAGAAGAGGATAATCAAAAAACAATCATTGAAGGAAAGGCTCATAAAATCAATGACATACCTGGCAAAATACCTGAAATAGAACATATGACTATAGGTGAGATGCCTTTGATATACATATATCGTTTTCTTGAAGGTGGCGGAGCTCCACCAGATATTTCTAAATTTATTAGAAATACTATAGATACCTTTCTAGTTAATTCAGAAATAAATTCTATTGATAATCTTTGCGGGACACTAGTAGATGTAGAGCTTTCATCTCCTGTTTCAGATTCAAAGCGATTAGATAATATTCTAGTCTTTGATGAAAACATGGAACCTGTTGATTTCTTTTATTATGAAGGGAAAGACAATATTTATAGCGGTTGCGATCTACCTGAAAACAATCTCTTTTTATCTGAGGATGGACATGTACTCTATAATACATCAAGTAAAATTCTTGGATTTAATTTTGAAGTAATTAACGCAAAAGTTAAATCAATTGGTAGCGAGAGAATTAATTCTCAAAATATGTTATCTAGCCCTAATAAAGCTAGATGGCTTCCTTTTTCTCAAAGAGGCCTTTATCCTCAAGATATAAAAAATATGCTATCCAATAGTGATATTATGAATTTTATTGTTGACTATCAAGTAAATGAGATGTACTTCAGATATTTTGGATGGCAATTTATTGGAAGAGAGTTCGATAAAGAAAACTTTTCTTACAGCCTTGAAACAAAAAACACTAAAGTGTCAGAGGAAGAATTATTTTCAAGCAATCAAAATACTCTATCAGATGTACGAGATAAAGAGGTTGTTAATTCAATTGCAAGATATAAATCTAATGTAGATTGGGGCAGGTATGGACTGCCCTTTGCTTTGATATTTGGAATACTTGGAATGCTTTACCATTTTATAAAGGATCCTAAAAATGCATTTTCTATTCTGATTTTATTTATTATAACAGGTCTATTGATTATTTTATATATCAATCAAACTGACCCTCAACCACGAGAAAGGGACTATGCATATGTTGGAAGCTTCTTTGCATTTTCTATATGGATTGGAATAGGTTGTATGGCATTCTATGAAATTGGATTAAAATTTTTAAAGAATTTAAATTTTAAATCCAACAATCATATCATCGTTTTCATATCGATATTATCCTGTATTTTAATGGGAGTCATGCCACTTAATTACTTAATAAATGATTTCAAAGTTCATAATCGGTCAGGTAATTTTGCTGCTAGAGATTTTGGTTATAATCATTTATCATCATGTAGTTCAAAATCGATTTTACTAACCGTAGGAGATAATGACACATATCCTCTTTGGTTTATTCAAGAAGCAGAAAATAAAAATACGGATGTGAGAGTTATTAATCTAAGTCTTTTAAATGCCCCATGGTATATAGAACAAATATATGAAAATAATGCGCCTGGCAACATTGAGTTCAATTTTGATGAGCCTTATCTAACTGAAGAAGAAAAAAACCTGTTTAGTGATAGGGTTCCTGTTTTATTTGACGCACCAGAGGATAAATGGTACCTTGATATTAATGAAAATAATAAACATGATAAATATGAAACTAAAAACTTTATAAGCTCATTAAAGAATGATCCTATAGCAAAGAAAATGAATGGTTTTACAATCACTCTATATGCAATAAAAAGATGGGATCCGGAAGCATGGGCTGATATTGAAGAGGCCTATTTTAAATATGAAATTGAGCTTGCTTTTGAAGCTCTTAAAGAATCAAAAGATAAAGAGAAAAATAAGGATTCTAGTTCTTTAGATTTAATAAGCTTTATTAATCCTTCATCTGAAGATGAGATAGAAATCAATGAAATAGAAAGTCGTATAAGTAGTGGTGACTTTGGTGGTATTAATTATATGAAAAATTTAACAGATGCCTATTTTGAATTTTATAAAGACTCATATAAAGAAATTTTGAAAAACTTCATTGCAAAAGGATATGGATATTATCAAGATTCATATAAAAGTCAACCCAAAAATGAACCATTAATATGGGGCAAAAATATAGAAGAAAAAGGTTGGCCATATATATTTCCAATAGGAAATTTTATGAAAAATGGTTTCAACCCATCTTTAAAGTATAAAGATCAAGATATTCAAATATCACCTCAATCTATCATGTACAATGGGCAAATCACATTACAAGAATTTATGATTCTAAAAATTCTAGAAGATATAGAATCAGATAGAGCCGTTTATTTCACATCTTCAGTGCCTGCAAAAGATCACTTTGGCCTTGATAAATATATGGAATATCAAGGCTTTGTATCAGAGGTTTTGACACCTAAAGAGATTATTGATAAAAAACCAACTAGAATGGAAGGAAATATATATTTTTTAAACCCTGGAACTCGTTTTATTAATCAAGAAAAAATTGAAGAAAATATCTTTAAAAAATATCAATTTACAAACCTAAATAATCCAGATATATTTTATAGTGCTGATAATCAGAGGCACCTACAAGAATATTGGAATCTATTTTATACCTACTTAAATGAATTTAGATTCTATGATATTTATAAAGAAAACAAAGATTGCTCTGAAGATATTAAAGCAAATTTATCTAAAATAAGCAAGCTTGTATCTCATAAAATTATAAAAAATCATGAATTTGTTGATGAGCCCCTCTCATCAATGTTTCTTATCAATTTATACTACGCTGCTGAAATGTTTGAAGAATATAAAACAATGTTAAATGAATTAATAGATAATCCAAATATGACAGGAGAGTCGCTAACTTATATTTTACAAACTTTACCAGCAGATGATTCACTAATAGATTACAAGAAAGAAAAAATAAAAGAAATCTTAAATAAATTAGATTTAACAAATCCAATTCATAGGTCTAAATTGTACGAGATATCTCTTTATAAATCTCAACTAGACTTTCCTGTTAAAAAGGGCACTATTTTAACATTAGAGCAATATTTGAGAAAAAGAATCGCAAATGCATATGGAGCAACAGAAGCTGAAATTGATATGCTAAAACAATATGATAAAGATAGATATAATAGTATGTATAAACAATTTATCTATTCAGAGCAACAAACAAAGTCTTATGAATATATAATAAATGGAGTTCTGTTTGATCAAAATTGTAATGGACAATTAGATAACTCAAACATAACTATAGGCAATGAAATTATAAAAAATATTCTTATTCAGTTAAACCCCAATAGTCTTACAGATAATGATACGCCTATTCATGATTTATTTAATATGATAGAAAAAGAAATTAAAAAAGATATTGATATGTCTGAATCTATAAATATAAAAGAATTAATTGCTCAATATATTGGTAAATATAATCTATCTAACTATAATGGTTTTGATTTCATGCAATTATTACTTGAAAATTACGCAGTGCATTATTATTCAAAGAAATATCCGTTATAAATGATTAATTATACAATTATCATACCTCATCATAATGGAGAAGAGATTTTATCTCAATGCATAGAGTCAATATATATATCTGCAGATTATAAGCCCGAAATAATAATTGTCAATAACGCATCGACAGATGGTAGTATTGAAACTATAAAAACAAAATTTTCTAATATTATTGTTGTTGATAGTCAAAAAAATTTAGGCTATGCAGGAGGATGCAACGTAGGGGCTTTAGAGGCTACTAATGACTATCTTATTTTTTTAAATAATGATACCATTTTAGAAAAGAGCTTTGATAAGTATTTATTAAATAAACTACAAAACAAGGATATATCCTCTGTGCAACCCAAGATAAAGAACTTGCCAAATAAAGATTATTTTGATTATGCTGGAGCAAGTGGCGGTTTTTTAGATGTTTTTTGCTATCCTTTCTGTAGAGGAAGAATATTTAATAATATAGAAAAAGATTTAAAACAATATGATTCAGAAAAAGAAATTTTTTGGGCATCTGGAGCTGCTTTTGCAACTAAAAAAGATATTTTTATTAAAGCAGGAATGTTTGATATAAAATTATTTGCACATATGGAAGAGATTGACTACCATTGGAGATGCCAAATGATGGGATATAAAATTATGATAAACCCTAAATCAATCGTATATCATCAAGGAGGCGGGACTCTATCATATGAGTCTCATAAGAAAACATACCTTAACCATCGTAATAGTCTTATTATATTTTTATCTAACCATAAAATCCATATTCTTTTTCTTTTATTAGTTCCTCGAATTATTTTACAATTAGGATCTATTTTTCTTGATTTACTATCAATTAAACTTGGTCATGCTGTTGCTCAATTACAAGCACTGCTATGGATACCTTTTAATATTTTCTATATAATTAAAAAAAGTATTCAAAATAGGTCAATCCAAATAAATAATTATAATTTAAAAGGTATGTATTTCAGGTCAATTGCAATCGATTATTTTTTACTAAAGAAAAAAAAATTTATTAATTTAAAAAATGTTGTGCAGGATTTTTGATTATTCTAAATTAGTCCAGTTTAAACTATTCGACTAATTCGTTTACCTAGTCGGAATTAAAGTTAACTTTAATTAATAATATTAAGAAGGAGTAAGTTAAAATGGCAGATTCAAATTCAAAAAAGCCAATGGCACTGTTACTTTTAGTAGTAGTTGCTGTATTAGTTGTAATAATGGTTAATAGTGGTGGCGAGGCAGATTGGACTGGTCACGCTGACCTTGATAATAAAGAGGCATGTGAAGCCGCAAAAGGTACATGGACAGATGCAGTAGAAGCTGCAGATGCTCAAGGCACTGAAGGTGAAGAAGGTTATGTAGCTGCAGTAGAAGCTGCAGATGCATCTTGTGCAGCACCTACAGATTACACAGGCTTCAGCAAAGAAGATTGCGAAGCAGCTCATGGTACTTGGGGTGGCGCTGCAGATGCTCAAGGTACTGAAGGTGAAGAAGGTTATGTAGCTGCAGTAGAAGATAGCTGTTCAGCGCCTTCTAGCGATGATGCTGATGCTGATGCTGATGCTGATGCCGACGCTGATGCTGATGCTAATGCTGATGCTGATAGCGGCAAGTAAGTTTTACAACTTTAAAGCTATAAAAATAAAAAAGCTCTCAA
>MDSZ01077349.1_pt1 | contig 13248 bp, 9 predicted proteins | sample 811201 | NCBI WGS metagenome assembly MDSZ01 (sample SAMN05326647, study PRJNA326480) | marine metagenome | isolation source: seawater | place: Indian Ocean: North | collected 2010
CTTTGAATATTCTTGTGTATTCTCTCTTAACGATATTGTAGTTGATGAAACAAATAATACTGTAACTTGGACTTCTGGCTCAATGGCTAGTAATTCATCTTATGCTGCAACTGATGGACTTGAAGCACTTCTTAACAAAGGTGTTAAGCAATTTGTTCTTCCTTTGTTTGGTGGATTCGATGGACTTGACATTACCGAGAAAGAACCTTTCCGTGAAGACTTGATTGGATCTACACTTGCTGAAACTGCTAATTATCTACAATATTCTTTGAATAAAGCTATTGATTCTATTTCTGATCCTGAGACAGTACCAGCTAGCCTACTTGCGGCTCCAGGTATCAAGAATTCTATTATTACAACTAAAATTGTTCGAACAGCAGAGGCTCGCAAAGATATGCTAGCTGTAATTGACCTTGTTGGAGATTATAAGCCGACTTCTGAAGCCACAACAGCTGATACGCAAGTTTCTAGATTGGGGTCTGTTACTGATGCCATTACAAACCTCAAGAGTCGTCAACTAGACTCAAGTTATGCCGCAGCGTACTATCCTGCTATTCAAATTCAAGATAATTTGAACAACGGAGAACGTGTATGGGTACCTTCATCTGTTGCCGGTATTGGAGCAATGGCGCAATCTGATGCTCAATCAGAACTTTGGTTTGCTCCTGCGGGCTTCAATCGTGGTGGTCTTGGAAATCTTGGTGGAAGATCCGGACCTCGTGTAATCCAAGCTCGTCAGCGTCTTGATTCTTCAGAGCGTGATGATCTATATGAAGTTAATATTAATCCAATTGCAACTTTCCCAAATGAAGGTGTTGTTATATTCGGACAAAAAACACTTCAACAAACTCCATCTGCTCTTGATCGCATCAACGTTCGTCGTTTGATGATTTTCCTCAAAGCAGAAATTGGAAAGGTTGCACGTAATCTTTTATTCGATCAAAATGTTGACTCTACTTGGGCACGTTTCCGATCTCAAGCAGAGCCAATTTTATCAGATGTTAAATCTAGATTTGGTCTTACAGATTATCGTTTAATTCTAGATGGTACAACTACCACACCTGACTTGATTGACCGTAACATCATGTACGCAAAGATATTTCTTAAGCCGGCGAGAGCTATTGAATTTATTGCAATTGACTTTGTAATTACTCGCACAGGGGCAGAATTTGCCTAAGCCAACTAATTATTAATGAATTATAGGAGAATATAATAATGTCATTTTGGACTACAACACCTGAGAGAGATCCTAAAAGAAATTTTAGATTTAAAGTAAGAATAGGCGGTATTCAAGGAACTGAGCCTGCTGTATGGTGGGCAAAGAAAGTTGCGAAACCTAATTTTACAATTGCAGAAAGTAAGCATGTATATATGGGGCATACCTTTTATTATCCTGGAAAAGTTGAATGGCAAGCTATTTCAATGACTCTTGTTGATCCTGTTGATCCGGGTTCTCTTTTTAGAATTAACAATATTATTCGTTCTGGTGGCTATATTGTTCCGGGAGATGCGAATAGCATGATCACTCAATCAAAAAGCAAGACAACTGCTGCTCTTCAATTTGTTGAAGTTATACAACTTGATTCTGTGGGTAATCCAATTGAAACTTGGAGTCTTAAAAATCCATTCTTAAAGAAAGTAGCTTTTTCTGAACTTGATTATGATAATGATGATATTTCAACAATTGATTTAGAATTTCGTTATGATTGGGCAACATGTGAAACTATCGAAGGAAGCGGACTCGGAACATTCTTCGAAGCAGAATAAGAGAGGCAGTTAAATGTCTTGGTGGACATCACAAGAAATACATCCCAAAACCAAAAGCAAATTTGTTGTTGTTTTTGGTGGGACTTTTTATTTGCCTAATATTAAAAGTTTAAATAAACCAAAAATTGAATTTGATACAAAAGAATATCGACTTTTAAATCATAAGTTTAATTATCCTGGAAATGGAACATGGCAACCAATAACAATGAAATTTGTTGATATGAATGGTATGGGAAAGAATTTCATCGGACAGTTTGACACAGGAGCTTTTTTATGGCAAATTATGAATAATACAGGTTATACATATCCGTATGTAGATAATTCCCAATTTAGAGATCGACATTTTCAAAATATAACCAAAAACGGTAGCTTTAGTGGTAATGGACACCACATCTCAACAAAGATAAATTTTAGAGATGATCCGGAAACAGAGTTAAAAGAACATGATACTTGGAAAACAATAACAACTCCGGAGAAATCTTCAACTATTGCTAACTCTTTTGGGCTTGGTTTGGAAAGTTTTGCTGATTTTGAAAGAGCTTCTGCGTCGAAACAAAGAATTTCAATATATCAAATAGCTCCTTCAACTGGAAGAGAAAACAAACCAGACCCCAAAAAAGCTCCCATAGGCGGTATAATAACCGAATGTTGGCACCTCATTAACCCAATTGTTAAATCTGTTGGGTGGGGTGATTTAGCGTATGATTCAGATGACCTTGTGGAATATGAACTTGGAGTTGTTTACGATTGGGCTATAATGGATAGAACTCAAATAGGAAAACCTCTTGTTGTTTCAGAATTACCATTTAGAAGATTTATGAAAACTATCTTTATTGATAATGAAAAACAAATTACTGAAGAAAGAACAAGGATAACTGAAGAAATAGCCTCTAGGCTTACCGAAGGGATGGAGCCTGGTAGTTTGGTTGCTAAAAAGGTTACACAATCTACAGTCGGAGACATTGTTAAACGACAAGAACTAGGAATTGAGTCACTAGGAAGAGCCCCCAATCCCAATCAGAACGAAAATGCTCCTGAATCACTCGGATCTGTGGGAGGAAGACCACTATCCGAAATCAATATAAGTGCAACAGGAGAAGCGGGCGCAGCCGGTCGTGAGAGAAACGTAGGAGAATTAGCTGACACTTCACAGACAGGAGACACGATCCAATCACAGTTTGGATATGTTACCGGAGATGATGTTGATTTAACAGGTGTAAATTTAGGAAAACCAGAGCCAGCACAACCAAGCTATCAAGGTGGTACACCATCACCATTTTCAAATTCAGAATTAGGACCACCACCTATTGATCCCAGAAAAGATCCAAAATATAATACAGAAGAATAATTATTTTAACAAAGAGGTATAAATGAGAAGAAATAATGAAGATAGAACAAAGACAAGAAGAGCACAGGATAACGCTATTGACCCGGCATCTGTCCTTGACTTTGTTACCCCAACCGAGTTCGTTGAACTCCCATCGAAAGGAATAGGTTATCCATCTGGGCATCCTTTGTATAATAAAGAAACAGTTGAAATTCGCTTCATGACAGCGAAAGACGAAGATATCTTAACATCAAGGTCTCTCTTAAAAAAAGGAGTTGCGCTTGAAAGATTGATTGATAATCTTTTGGTCGATAAAACATTTGGATCAAAAGATATATTGGTCGGAGACAGAAATGCAATTATTATTGCTGCTCGTTCATCGGCTTATGGGCATTTATATGAAACAAAAGTGCAATGCCCTGCTTGTCAAACATCCAATAAGGTAACATTTGATCTTTCGAACCCTTTTATATATGAAGGGGATCTAACAGAATTTAATGTTGAAGAAACAGAAACAGGATCCTATGTTGCAACAACTCCAAAATCAAATATTAAAGTTGAGATGAGGTTAATGACAGGCCATGATGAAGGAAAAATTTTGAAAATGGTAAATGCAAATAAAAAAGAAGAAGAAATAGTTTCTTCTCAAATGAAACTATACATCAAATCTGTCAATGGTCATTCAGAAGCAGTTTATATTAACTATTTTGTTGAAAATGTACCAGCATATGAAGCAAGATGGCTTCGAAAATGTTATGAAACTCTTGCTCCAAATATTAAAATCTCAGAAGACTTTATATGTGATAATTGTGGACACCAGCAAGAAATGGAGGTTCCGTTTAATACGGACTTTTTTTGGCCTGACCACTGATTATATGCAAAATGTTTATGAGATATTTTTTACTCTAAAACATTATGGTGGCTGGAGCCTTTCAGAATTGTATTCTCTTCCTGTCGGACTTAGAAAATGGTGGCTTGAAAGAACTATCAAAGAATATGAGAGAGAAAAAGAAGAATATGACAAGGTTAAACGATAATGCTTGGTTTTCCAAGCATTTTCTATTTTAAACTAATTAAGACAAGAGGGATTTTTTATGCCAACAAAGAAGCCAGGAACCGGAACAGGAAAATCACCTGAAACATCACCAACTACTGAACCAACAACTCCAAAAACACCTAAAGAAAGATCTGAAACCTCATATGAGACGGAAAAAGATCAATCCAAAGTTTTTGCGGAAGCTGCTATTCAAAGTCTTGCCGTACAAGAGCAAATTGCTAAAGTACGAAAAGAAATTGAAAGTTCTATGGGCAACTCTTTAAAACTAGCTCAAGAAAAGCTAGACGCTGAGCGATTTGCATTAGGTGAACTTGAAAAACTTTTGACATCAGAAAAAGAATTAAGTACTGCGCAGATAGCGAGAAGAGATAAGCTAATAGCATTGGCTAAGCAAGAGTTTGATATATCGGTAGGAGAAGGTAAGAATGCAAAGATTTCACTTGAAAAATTAAGAGAAAAAAGAGCCCTACAAGAAATAGAAAACGACTTGCTTACAAGAACCGAAACTCAGACCGAAAAAATTGCAAAAAACATGGGCATGACATCTAATTTTTCCAAAACAACCACTGGACAATTAACAAAAATGGTATTAGAAGCTTCAAAAGTTGGATCTGGTAAAGCTATTGGTGCTATCGTTGCTGGTTTAGCTCAAAGTTTAAATCTTGCAAATATTGCTGCAAATGCTTTAACAATCTTATATGATGAATTTATGAAAATAAACTCTGCTGCTGTTGAGTTGAGAGTTAGTACCGGATTTGCTAAAGACTTTGAAACCGATATTATTGAAGTATCTGCTGCTATGGCTGATTTTGGAATTAAAACAGACGAAGTGGCCACAGCTTTTAAAGAAGTATATAAAACTATAACTAATATTAATAATGCTTCTGGAGATTTAGCTAAAAATCTTGCAAATTCAGCTGCAAAGATGACAAAATTAGGAGTTTCTGCCAATACAACTGTTAAAAATCAAAATCTACTATTAAAATCGTTTCAAATGGGCGGTGGGCAGATTGTAAACTTTTTAGAAGATATGGCGGCAAACGCTGAAAATGTTGGACTCACAGCAGAATCAATGGGATCCCAATTTGCTACTTCTATGGAGTATTTAGCGTCTTTTGGTTCAGAAGGAGTTAAAGCGTTTAAAGATTTAGCAGCACAAGCGGCTGTTACAGGGCTTGCAGTTTCAGAATTAATGAACATGACAAAAGCTTTTGATAAGTTCGGAGAAGGTGCTAAAAAAGCAGCTACCTTAAACGCTGTTTTGGGTACAAGTATTAGTTCCATGGCTATGATGAATATGAATGCTGCCGAAAGAAGTAAGGAATTAAGAACACAACTTCGGATGGCGACCGGTGGTGTAAATAATTTAACCCAAGCACAAAAACTATTTGTTGCAGAGCAATTATATAGTGGAAATGTTGCAAAAATGATGGCAGATCTAAATGCTTCCCCGGCAGAGATCGAAGCCAGAGCAAGAGCAGCTGAGAGAAGAGCAAATATGCAACAAAGACTAGCTGATGCAATGGAAAAACTTGTTCCGTTACAAGACAAATTAACATTGGCTTTTGAAAAATTTGTAAAAAATGAATCAGCTATGAAAACAATGGGATATGCTATTGAAGGTATGTTCGCAGTACTAACTTATATTGTAGAGAATATAGGACTTGTTTCAACATCGTTTACTATTATACATTTAGGAATGAAACAAATGGCAGCTGATACTATAAAGATAAGCAATGCCACCAGAGCAGGTGGTCTGGGAATTATTGGATTAGGAGTAGCACTTTTTTCGCTAGCAGAACATTTAGGTGCAGATGGGTATGTTTTGATAGGTATTAAAACTCTAGCAATGGGTATGACGTTGCTTGGAGTCGCTTCTCAATTCGGTGGTGGTAAATTATATTATATTGCCGCAGCTTTTACAATACTCTATGGTATATTAAGTTCTGTAATTAACCCTCCTTTCATTCAATTTGGCTTCTTCTTAGCTGCTGGTATTTTAGCTATGGGTATTGCCGCTCAAATTGGTGGGATGAAGCTTGTTCTCCTTGCTCTTGCCTTCGGTGTATTATTTGGCGCCGTTGCTCTTGTTATTTATGGAATATCTGCTGTTATAGATTCGATCACAGGATTATTCACAGTGCTAATAGCATCTGCTGATGTTCTTCCTTTGCTAGCGATGAACATGTATTTGTTGGGAGGTGCTTTCTTGTTCTTAGGAGCTAGCGCATTGTACGGCTCAATGGGTATTTTCATGGGGCTAGCCGGCCTTACTGCGATGTTATTGTTGTTTAAGTTAACCGGAACATCAATGAAAGATATGTTTGGGGCTGGTGATGAAATTTTAAAGATTGGTACGGGAATCGCAAAGTTTGGACAAGGACTTAATAATATCAAATCTGCTATTTCTGAAATTAAATCTTCTGTCGGGGATAAAGGAATATTTGCTGCTTCTATAAGTGGAGATACTTCTTCTATTGTCATGGGGGAAGGAGCCGCTGTTGCGAAACTATTTAAGAATAGTAAGATAGAAATTGATGTAAACATGCCAGAGATATCTATACCAGAAGTTAAAGTAAAAGTATTTATAGGCAACGAAGAACTTCGTGATATTATTAGAAAAGAAATAACTAGAGGACAAAGATAGTGTCATATAAAAGCGATGTACCAATATTAGTAAATTATCAAGGGGCACATGATTCTAATTTCCCCAGTTTTCCACTTGGCACAGAAAGATCTCACAATTATTCTGAAGCAAAGGGAGTATTCTTATATATTTATGATGATAACGCAGAATATGCAGTTGGATTGAAAGCATTTTTAACAGATTTTTCAATTGATTTTACTTTTGATACCGAAGAAGTTGAAAGTGGTATCAGTTCAACTACTAGAGTAAAATCATTAGGAATAAAATATAATGTTGGAATTACTTTACCTGCTATATCTCTTAATGACGCTAGAGTGAACACGGCTAGAATCGATGGATTACAAAATATGATTAACAAAGTGAAAAGAGAAAATCAGGGCCAACAAATTGAATCTATAGAACTACAGTATATTCTTTTGAGTAATTTAATTAATAACGGTGATTATTCTAAATTAATAGATGTTAAACAATCATCTACAATAATAGAATATGGCATTCCAGGATATATAACAGAATTTAATGCAAACATAGAAGATGACATGGGATATTTTGAATTTGATGGAAGATTGTGGCCGAAAGTTTACAGTATATCTTTCGTTATTATTGTACAAACTATTGTACCAGAAGAAGATTCTGATCAAACAAAACTAATAGTTGATTCTTATATCCCTGATACCATAGAGTCACAAACCATACCTTTATTGCCCGGTGAGATGGGCCCACCAATGACGCAGGAAACAGTAACAAGTGCAAAGATAAATCCTAGTGAAAAAGCTGGGGGGAAATGGCCATTTGGAGTTAAAATTTAATGAGTGATTATTCAAATAATTATATTAATAACAAATATGCAAATATTTATTTTGCATATAAATTTCAAGTATTAAAATTTAAACCATTCATAGAAGGATTTTCATCTATTAAAAGTGCCAAAACTACTCCATTTAAAACGTTTTACAATGAAATGCCATCTATTACAGCTATTGAGCAAAGTTTTAAACTTAAATTAAATATACCATCGGATAGTTACAACGAATCTCTTTTAAATCACAAAAAATTTCAACGTTTAATAAGAATGTTATTCCCTTTAGCCACCTCAGCAATTCAGGATGATAATTTTTCCACTAATAAAACACAAATGTATGTAAAATTTAGCAATCTCATAGGAGACTCTTCAGCTCCTGAAAAAAATAATTACACTTATAAAGAAATAACAGAAAGAGGAGAACTTTGTTCTTTAAAAAGTTTTTCATATAAACCAGACTTAGACATGGGCTTTTATGAAAACCAAGGAATAATATTAGCTAAATCTTTTACTTTAGATCTAGATTTAAAATTAGAGAGACCAGCGAATAATAAAATTTCTAAAGATAGTTTAATATTAAAACAGTTGGATGATGAAGATACATCCCAATATAATCCGGGAAACAGATATGGTTTTCCAACACCACTTGATATTAATAAATAAGGAGATAAAATGCCAATATATACAAGATATAACATTTCTAAAATAAATCGCAAAAAGATAGAAGATTTATTAGAAAGAAGAGAAGTTGAAGAGATAAAATATTATAAAAATATAATATTTTCTAGAGATTTTATGCAAAATAACTATTCTGCTAGAGAACATGTATGGTCTCATGGTGACAAACTTTATAAATTAGCCCAAAGGTACTTTGGAGATAGAGACTTATTTTGGATTATTGGTTTATTCAATAATAAACCGACAGATTCACATTATTCTTATGGAGATATTGTATATATCCCTATTGATTTTCGTGCTTTTTTAAATGACGTGGTGAAATAATGAGTGATTCAGATGTTATAAAACTTTACAAATGGCTGGTTGCCGGTGGTGGTGGCAAAGCACCAAGAGTTGATGTTTCAAAGTTTAAAGAAAAAATGGACGATAAATATCATAAAAAGGACCGAGAAGAGTATAAAAGGGTTTTGAGGGATGCGGCTGGTTTTTCTGCCGTAATGGGGACGGCGACATCCGTTACTGGATACATTGTCTGGAGATTAAAACCGGCCGAACAAAAAATTTCGAATAGTATTTGGCCTCTTGGTGCATTTTTTCTATCTCTAGAAAATAATTTTGATAATCTTATTTATGCTGGGCCCGATACTGATAGTGATGAATTTGTAAATTTTGTCAATGCTTTAGCTACTAAGACGGGAAATGGAGATGTTTCGACTGGTATTGGTGGTCTAGAATTTGCTAATAAAATAGGTATTGTTAACAAAGCCACTAGTGCTTTGACATCAGATATGTGGGATGATATATGGGATTCTAGAGATATATATCAAAAAGCTATGTTTATTTTTGAATATTTAAAAATAAAAGTTTTAACAGGAAAAGTTTACCCCGGAGTACCAGAAGGGGTGGAAGAAATACCCCAAGTGTTCAGAGAAAAAGATAATGTTGAAAGAACGCAGAATTACGTAAAAGTAGAAACGAGAGATGTTTTCTCACAAGGTGGCGGACTTGGAGAAGCTATGGGTTTTAGCCGCCCTCGGGCACCTTTATACGCCGATGCTCCAGAATTGACATCATATTATTATTTTCCTACGATGATAAATGAACTTTTTTTAGGAGAACAATCTGATATAAAACTTGAAACAAATTTAAAAGATCAAGAATCTTTGATAGCTCAAGCTGCAAAAGCCAAAGAAATTGATACAGCGGCAGCTGATGCTGAAAGCAAAAGTCTAGCAGCGCTTAAAGAAATTGGTCTTGACAACCTGAAAGGGAAAGGTGCTTTGGCAGATTTAGAAACAAAGCTAGAGCCAGGCGATGAAGATTTTGCTAAAAGAGATGCTTTTTTCAAACAAATAGAGCAGTGTATATTACTAACATCTGTCGATAAACTTGGAGAGTATCGAAAAGAAATCAGAAAAAAAAAGTATGATGAATACGTAAGCGCTTCTGCAGGGTTTAAGCCTTGGTTTCCTTATGGTGGTAAGATTATTCCTGTCTCTATTAGTGGTAGCAGTTTTATAAATTTTGCAAATTCTGACGATAATCTATACAACTATACTACAAAGTTACTAACTGAATTGGATAATAACTGTATCCACAATTTTTCAATTTCTAAACTCAACACTGTTAATATTGAGGGATATGATTATGAGATTGAAATGCCACTAATATTCGAAGGCATGAGTAATGTACTAAACCCAAATCCAGGAGATCCCAATGAAGGGGAAACACACGAAGCATATTCTAGAAAAAGTAAATATTTAGGAACCAATATTATTGTTGGACAAAAAACTGCTAAAGTTCCAAAATCAACAGAGTCTTTGATGGAGGGAGTTTCTAAAACCACCGCCAATCAGCTAATCACGATTAACGATGTTACAATTAAATATGAAGGAGAAACTCAAGCAACCGCTAAATCAAATGTAGACGTTGAAATTAGTATAGGTGTAAAAAATCTTTTACAACTTCAAAGTGTTTTTCAAAATAGAGCTTATTATATAGACAGATTTGGAAATCCCCGCGAATATGAGTATGAGTATCAACTGATAGATTTAATGACTTATTTACATAGAAGTGATATGGGAGATGTATATGCTTCCCTCACCACAGAAGGAGGTAGGCTTTATAACCCTACCTATTTTAAAAATTATAATCGTTTAATTATGAAAATAATTCCAAAAGAGTTTAATTTTCCAACTTTTAAAGATTTCACAAGTAAGAAAGCAGCTACACAAGTACAATATCGGAATGCTTATAAAGAAGTAAAAAATCATCACGTTAATAGTCCCCTTATTTTAGATTTAGCATTAATAGATCATACAATTAAAAAACAATCAAAATCTCAAGATGCTGATATCACTTTAACATATAAAGGGTATATTAAATCCTTTTTACAAGATCCTAAATTTGATGTATTAAGAACCAATGAAGAAATCGAAACTGAAATAGAAGAAGAAAGAAAGCTTCTGGATGGATATGTTGATGATCAAGGAAATAATATAGACGGTTTAAAAGATGTTGATGGTGAAAAGGCTATTGAAATGATTGATGAATTCAATAAAGCAAAAGAAACACGTTTCACCGGTACTAAAGGCATACCTTATTTAAATAAATTAATTTCAAGAGACAAATATTATACTTTAGAAATAAATTCTAATACATTTGTAAATAATGTAACAAAAGATTATGAACTTTTGAATTCAAACCTTATAAACGCTCAGATTGACCCGAAAACTCAAATATATAACGTAACACAGGAACTTACCGAGTCGCAAGACCCGATAGCAGATACTGTAACAGCCAATACAAAATATAAAGTAAACTTTTTTTATTTTGGTGATTTAATTGATGTAGCCATGGAATCAATTTATAAATATAGAGGTCCTATGCCATATGGTAATCCGCCGAGAGACAGAAGAAGAACACATGATCCTCTTCATGATACATTTAAAAGATTTCCTATTAAAATAATACTTCCTAGTTTTTTTCCTCTCAAACCATCAGATGATGGTTTGAGATATACTAGATCAAAAAATGAAATATCAGTAGCAGATTTTCCAATTGCAGAATCCTGGTATGTAGAATGGTGGAAAAAAGAAGTTTTAGACAGCGATGTAGAGTACTATACTATTGGTACTTTAGTAACTAGATTAACTAATGAACTACTAAATGGATTATTAGTAGAAGATTGTTATTTAAATGGAAATCATGAAAGATTACAATTTTCTGTTAAAGCTGATTTTGGCTTGTTTGATAGAGTATACGAAAGAGAAACTGGTAAATTCGATTTCCTTATAACAGAATTTGATAGACAACTCGAAATAGATGGACCGGTGATGGGCATGGTCGATATGACAAACTTTAGAAAAGTATACGGAAGTCCTTATTTTTTCAAAGATCCTTTAGTCCCAAGGTCTGAATATTGTAATTTTCTTGTAGTTTATAAACAATTGGCTGTTTTTGAAGATTATATTGGAGTTTCTAAAACAGAAAAATCCAGAAAGGACAATAATATACCCATTTTTCATTATAAAAAGAAAGCATTTGATGATAAGGAGACAGTTTTCACTGATTCTATAGAATTCAGCAAGCAAGAGTCTACTTATATGAGGGAATCTAGATATCAAGCTGATAATTTGAGTACATTAGCACAAATGGCTTCTGTTTATGACGCTACATGTGTAAGTAAACCTATGTTAAGTCTTTACCCCGGTATGCTAACCTATATAGATGCTGGTCTTTACCAGGCTCCAGGTGTTTATAATTCTATTGCTAATATTTTAGGACTAGGAGGGCTTCATATAATTCAATCCGTTTCACATACAGGAAAGGTCGAACTTAATCAAATCGACCTTAAGACTGATACATCTTGTGTGTGGGTGTCCAATGACACTTTAAAGAGAAACAACAGGGTTATAATTGGAGGCACCGAAAAAGAACCAAAAACGCCTAGCACAAAAACTTATAGACCAGACAATCCGTATGGGGTGTCCCTCCCGAAAGAACCTTTACCACCAGATGAACGAGAAAAAATAGAAGAGTCTTCTGAGCCAGTCGTAGGTATTTTAGAAGAAACACTCTTCGAATTTTCTGGTAAAAGACTGGAAGAGGTAAAAGGAAAAGGATATGGTTTTTATTTTGAAAAAAGTGCACTTTTACCCAATAAAAACTATACGGCAAAAAGGGATGATAAAGTTTTAGATATTAGTGTACAAAATGGAAAGCATTTTGTTGTAATTGCTGGTCCACAAAAGAAAAAACAAGGTGAAGCTTTGAAGAGAAGGGGAACAGTAATTAACATTACTGTCGCACCAAAATAAAAGGATAGGTGAATGTCAAAATTTAAAGGAAACAACAGAAGAAAAATTATACATAATCAAGCCATATATAAGTCACGATTTGAAACTCAAGCTTATGAAGGCGAAGAAGGACCAGAAATATTTGAATTTAATTTTATTGAGTATCAAATGTATGGTGCGGTTGATATTGAAGGCTCTTCGATATATCCCGACAGTATTAAAATGAAAAATTTCCAAACAGCTCCAAATCAACAATCTGATTTTAGGGCATTTGATTTTGTTACAAAAATGTATTTAGACGCAAAAAGAAATATACAAATTGCTGTTTCTATGGGGGAGCTTGTGAACGACAATCCATTAATAACAAATATGGAAATTGTAAGAGCATATGAACCTCCGAGTGCTGCCTATCAGTCTTATTTGTCTCTGATTCTTATCAAATTTAATGAAAGAATAAAATCAAATAAAACTCTCTTAGATAATATAACATCTTTTGATCACTATGTCAAGGAGCTTATGATTTTTTTATCAAAAAATTACCAAAACAATCCAATAACATTTTCTGGTTGGCTTCAATCAACAGAAAATTCACTTTTTTCAACCGGTTTAGCTTTTTCAATTGCTGATATACCATTTGATGATGACAATCAAAAATATGATAGTTTTATGTCA
>MDSZ01202885.1_pt1 | contig 13248 bp, 13 predicted proteins | sample 811201 | NCBI WGS metagenome assembly MDSZ01 (sample SAMN05326647, study PRJNA326480) | marine metagenome | isolation source: seawater | place: Indian Ocean: North | collected 2010
GTGAGTCATATAATTTTAAGTACGTCAAACAGAAATTTGATAAATTTTTTTAAAAACTATTGTTTAAATAAAAAAATTATATTAAAGATTAAATTTTCCGAAATAAAAAAAGAAAATACTAATAATCTTTATATAAAGAATTTTATAAGAATCTTAATATTTATTTATAATAGAATAAATTTTAAAAAAAATAATTTAATCAAACAAAATTTATTTTTTTCTTATTTTGAGAATACAGATAATATTTCAAAAAAAAGTATTTATTGGTCGAATTTATTTGATAAAATTACAAATAAACAAATAATTCAAATTTTTATACCTACAAATAATTTCTCGAATATTAGAAAAATTAAAAAAAACAATCTTAATTTTCTTGATTATGAATTTGATATATTAATTCTTTTAAAAATATTATTTTCATATTTTAAAATTAGAAATTTAAATTCAAAGGTAGATATTTTAGGCAATCAAATTTTTTCAAATAATTCTATAAATTATTGGCCAATTATAAAACCTTATTGGGTTGACTCATTCAGCTCAATTAATCTATTTAAAAATCTATACTATTATCATTTGATAAAAAAAATAGTTTTTAAAATTCCTAAACATAAAAAAACATTTTATTTATTTGAAAATCAACCGTGGGAGAGGAGTTTATGTTTTTTTTATAAAAAAAAATCATTAAAACAAAAACTAATTGCAGTTTCTCACACTCCAATTAGATTTTGGGATTTAAGATTTTTTAATTCAAAAAAAATAAATTTAAGAAGTTATTCACCAGACAATATTTCTTTTGTAAACAAATATTCTCAAAAAATTTATTATAAAGATTTTAAAGATCAAAAAAAAATTAAGCTTGAATCACTTAGATATAATAACTTAAACATTGAATTTAGTAAAAAAAAACAAAAAAAAATTCTTATAATTGAAGATTATTTAAACAGTGAAAATTTAAATATAAAATTTTTGCTCTCAAAAATTTTTTATTTTAAAAAAAATTTCATTTATCTTTGTCACCCAACAAATAAAAAAAATACAAATTTAAATTTCAAATATCTTAAATCTAAAGAAGATTTAAAAAATTTTAATGTGAACAAAGTTATTATTCCTCACATGTCAACCTCAGTAATTGAGTATCTGTTGAATTACAAAGATGTAATTGTTGTTTTAAATGATAATATGCCCAATATGAGCCCTTTATTTATGAGTGATATAAAAGTCAAATATGTTTTTGATACAAAAAGTTTTAAGAAATATTTATCAAAAAAACAACACAATTTAGATTATAAACTTGAACAGATTAAACCTTTTCGAGCAAATAAAAAATTAATTTACTGGAAAAAATTACTTTCAAATGATTTTAAAAAATAAAATAATCTTAATTACTGGAATAGGAAAAGGAATAGGTGAGTCAGTTTGTAAAATTGCCTTGAAAGAAGGTGCCTTTGTTTATGGAATTACAAGATCAAAAAAAGACTTAAAAAAGTTTGAAAATGAGAAAAAATTAAAAAGTTATATTGGAGATATAAACAATAAAAATTTATTGAAAAAGATTTTAGCTGATTCAAAAAAAAATAAGAGATTAATTAATGGTATTGTAAATAATGCAGGAATAAGATTGCGTAAAAAATTTTTAAAAACTTCAAAAAAAAATCTTGAAAATGTTTTTAATAATAATTTTTTCTCTATTTATTTTTTGATACAATTTTTTTTAAAAGAATCTTTGAAAAGAAAAAATATCACATCTATTGTGAATATTAGTTCTATTGTTGGAAAAAACGGTTTTAAAGAATTGACAGGTTATGCAAGCACTAAAAGTGCTTTAGTGGGTTTGGGAAAATCTTTAGCAGCAGAATTTGGCCAGTCAGGTATTAGAGTAAATACAATTAATCCAGGATTTATAAAAACATCTTACTATTCTAAATTTAAAAAAAAAGATAAACTATATAAATGGACTTTAAGTAGGACCCCCGTCAAAAGATGGGGAGAATCCCATGAGGTTGCGAACCTAATTATTTTTTTATTGTCTGATAAATCAAGTTATATAAATGGAGAAGATATAAATATAGATGGAGGTTGGTTGAGCACATGAAAAAGAAAGTTATAGGACTTATACCAACAAGATTAGGTTCTACAAGATTACCCCAAAAAGCTTTACTAGAGATAAACAATTTACCATTAATAATTCATACTTATCGAAGAGCAAAACTTTCAAAATTATTAGATGATGTAGTAATTTGTTGTGATGATAAAAAAATTTTGAATATTGCAAATAAATTTAGGGCAAAAGCAATTATAACATCACCAAATCACAAAAACGGAACAGAAAGAATATGCGAGGCATATCAAAAGTTAAACAAAAAATATGACTTTGTTATAGATATACAAGGGGATGAGCCTTTAATAAGCCCACTTCATATAGATAAAGTTGTTAAATTTCATCAAAAAAATTTTAATTATGATATAATTTTACCAACACTAAAAATAAAATCTTTAATTAATCAAAATATTATTAAAGTCATAACGAATTTAAAAAATGAAGTGTTATATCTTTCAAGAGCTCAAATTCCGTTCGAATTTAAAAATAAAAACTCTCATGTAAAAAAGCATTTATCAATAATTTCATTTAAACCAGAAGCTTTAAAAAAATTTTCTTTACAAAAAAAAACACCTTTAGAAAAAACAGAGGATATAGAATTATTAAGAGCCCTAGAAATAGGAATGAAAATAAAATCTCTTAATTTAATTGGTGATAGCTTTTCCGTCGATGTAATGAGAGATTATTTAAAAGCAAAAAAACAAATTGTTAAAGATAAATTCTTTAAATTGTATGACGAAAATTAGCTATAATATAAATAATTCATCAAGAAATATTTATTTTGAGAAAAATATCCTAAAATTTATTCTCCAAGATATTGAAAAACTTAATAGTGATAGAAAAATATTATTAATATTTGATAAAAATGTAGACTCTAAGTTTATTAAAAATACTTTAGCTGGTTTAAAAATAAAAGGATCAAAAGTAATTGTTGCTGAAGCTGAGGGTAATAAAATTAAAAAAAACGAAAAATTACTTTTTAAGATAATAGATATTTTTATACAAAATAAATTTACAAAAAAGTCAGTATTGATCTGTATTGGTGGAGGTGTAATAGGAGATGTGTCTGGTTTAGCTGCATCATTATATTTAAGAGGAATGTTATATTTTAATATACCTACGACAATGACATCTATTATAGATAGTTGTCTTGGTGGTAAGACAGCAATTAATTATAAAAATATTATTAACTCTATTGGAAATTACTATCACCCTAATGCTATTTATATTTCAACACAATTAATCAAAAAAATACCTAATAGAGAGTATATTGCCGGTTTTCCAGAAATTTTAAAATGTGCTTTAATCAGTAAAAAAAAGAGTTTTTTAAAATTTTTGATAGAAAATAAACCAAAAATTTTAAATAGAGATGAAAAATTTTTAAAAAAAATTTGTTATGAAACACTAAAAACTAAAATTTATTTTTTTATCAATGATGTTTATGAGCAAAGAGAAAGACTAATGTTGAATTTTGGTCATACATTTGCCCATGCAATTGAGATGTCGACGGATATATCAAAAAATGATTTTTATCGCCATGGGGAGGCAGTAGGATTGGGTATATTGTGTGAATTATATTATTCAAACAAAAAAGAAAATAAAATTTTTGAAATAGTGGAAAAATTTTTAAGAGATTTAAATTTACCTACAAAAATAAATTTTAATAAAATTAGTAAGAATACGCTACATTCAAATATTTATAAATCACTTTATCTTGATAAAAAAAGAATAAACAAATTTCCCAGATATATTTCTCTTAAATCTTTAGGTAAACCAAAAATTGATAATCTTGATAATGATACCTTAATTAACGAAACAATTTTAAAAATTTTATAATGTTTAACGAAAAAAAAATTAAAATTATTGATGATTTTTTTGATACTGAAGATTTTAAAGAATTATCAAATTTTAAATTTGGAAGTGTAGGAAGTAAAGAAATCAAAGTACATCACAATATGATATCTAAAGATAGTGTAATTAAAAATGACTTACTAAATAATGAGCTTGTTTTAAAAATTCACAAAAAATATCATAAAAGAGTTTTTGAGTTACTTAAGGAACTTAACCCAGAAAAAGCTGAACTATACGATTATACGGATTTAGTTTTAATAGAAACGGGATCAGAATACAAATATCCAATACATGACGATACACCAAATAAATTATTAAGTGGTGTAATTTATCTTAGTCCTGAAAAAAATTCAGGAACTTCATTTTATGATAATAGATTTGGAAAAAATAAAAAAACCATTGATTGGAAAAGAAATAGAGCAGTTTTTTTCTCCAGAAAAGAATTTGAAACCTGGCATTCATATGAAGGAAATAAAATAAGTAATAGGATAGCTTTGGTATATAATCTTAACACTTATAATATTAGAAAAGTGTATAGTATCGAAGATAAAAGTTATATTTTAGGAAAATTAAGGTATAAAGTTAACCCGTATCTATTTGAATTTTTCAAATTTATTATTTGAGTTTTCAAATTTATCTAATAAATGAAATTTTTATGACTAAAGTAGTAATTCTTTGTGGTGGTTTAGGAACCAGAATAGGTCATGAAACTAAATATAAACCTAAACCAATGATCAAAATTGATAATAGACCCATCATTTGGCATATCATGAAAATTTTTAAGAATTATGGATATAACGATTTTTTATTATCTGCAGGATATAAATACGAAATGATAAAAAATTATTTTAAAAATTCTAATGAATTCAATGTCAAAGTTGTTAATACGGGAGTAAATACAGAAACAGGAGGGAGAATTTTACTATTAAAAAAATATATTAAAGATAAGTACTTTTTTATGACATATGGTGATGGAATTAGTGATATTGATATTAGAAAGTTATTAAATTTTCATTTAAGAAATAAAGGTATAGCGACTTTAACAGCAGTACGTCCACCAGTAAGATTTGGCGAAATTAAATTTAAAAGTAAAAAAATTAAAAGTTTTATAGAAAAACCACAAACAGGGAGTGGTTGGATAAATGGAGGATTTTTTGTTTTAAATAGAGATATTTTTCATTTTATTCAAAACAAAAAAACAATATTCGAAAGAGAACCACTTACAAAACTTTATAAAAAAAAAAAACTTTTTGGGTATAAACACACTGGTTTTTGGCAATGCATGGATACTATAAGAGATAAAATTTATCTTAGGAGTCTAATAAAAAAAAAAATTTTTAAATGGTTAATTTGAAAAATTTTTATAAAAATAAGAAAGTTCTAGTTACAGGTGCAACTGGTTTCAAAGGAGCTTGGCTTTGTCAAATTTTAGATTTGTTTGAGGCAAAGATTTTAGGAGTAGGATACAAACCAAATAAAAATCAAAATTTATTTAATGAGTTACAATTAAATAAAAAGATTAAAACAAAATATTCTGATATAAGAGATTATAAAAAACTAGAAAAAATTATTAATCTTTTTAAACCACAAATAATTTTTCATCTGGCAGCTCAACCAATTATTTTTCAATCTTATATTGACCCTATTGGAACAATCAATATTAATTCTACAGGCACACTAAACGTTTTAAATATAGCTCGCACTATACCCTCAGTAAAATCAATAGTTTGCATTACCTCTGATAAATGTTATGCAAATAATTTTTCTACAAAAGGATTTAAAGAAAGTGACCATTTGGGTGGATCAGATCCTTACAGTGCCTCAAAAGCATCAGCTGAAATAATAATTAATGCATTTAAAGAGAGTTATTATGTAAAAAAAAATGTTGGTTTAGCTTCAGCTAGAGCTGGAAATGTAATTGGTGGTGGAGATTGGTCACCAAATAGACTGATACCAGATACGATCCATTCATTAATAAACAAAAAAACTATAAGATTGAGAAACCCTGGGTTTAACAGACCATGGCAACATGTACTTGAACCTTTAAATGGTTACTTAATTTTGGCAGAAAAACTTTTTAAAAATCCAAAAAAATATTCCACTTCTTGGAATTTTGGTTCAGAAAAAAATACAGTTACTTCTGTTTTTGAGGTTGTAAAAAAAATGATAAAAATTTGGGGTTCAGGTAAGATTGTTCATAAAAGAAATTTTAAATACTATGAGCAAAAAAATCTTCAATTAAATATATCTAAGGCAAAAGAAAAACTTAAATGGAAACCCTATTATTCAATTTATCAGAGTGTTTTAGCTACAACTAATTGGTATAAAAAGGTTTATATAGAAAAAAAATCTCCAAAAAAAGTAACTCTAGATCAAATAATTGAATATTTTGAATATGTTAAAAAGAATTAAAAAAATACCTTTAGAAACAATTAGAACTAAAGAAGGAGATATAATTAAGTACTTAGATAAAAGAAAAAAATATTTTACTAAGTTTGGAGAAGTTTATTTTTCAAAAATTAAAAAAGGTTTTGTTAAAGGGTGGAATTTACACAAAAAAACAAAATGTTTTATAACAGTCCCTTATGGATCTGTAACATTTGTGCTTAAAGATATAAAAAAGATTAGAAGTAAAAAAATTGAAATTAAAGACACACGCCCAGAATTATTAATAATACCAAAAAATACTTGGTTTAAGTTTTGGACGAAAAAAAAGTACTCAATTATAATGAATTTAATTGAAATAAAACACGATAAAAACGAAACAAGAAAATCAGCCTTAAAATGAGCAAAGTTTCTGAAAATATTCTTATTACAGGAGGGTGTGGCTTTATTGGATCAAATTTTGCAAAAAAAATTCATAAGGAAAATTATAATATATTTATTATTGATAACTTATCAACTGGTTATAAAGAAAATATAGATCATATTAACAAATTTTCAAAAAAAAAATTAAAATTTGTTAGGAATGATCTTCAAAATTTCTCCAAAGTAAAAAAAATTTTTGAAAAAAATAAGTTTAAATATATTTTCCATTTTGCTGCTTTTTCTAATGTTGAAGAAAGTTTAAAAAATCCAAAAAAATTTTTAAAAAATAATATTAATTCCACCCATAATCTCATAAAATTAGCAATTGACTTTAAAGTAAAGTATTTCGTATTTTCAAGTTCAGCTTCAATTTATGGTGATATTAAATTTAAAGAAAATATAAAAGAAAATTCCAAACCACGTCCAATTAATCCTTACGGAAAATCAAAACTAAAATGTGAAAATATTATAATAGATAATTCAAAAAAATATAAATTTAAATTTATTATTTTTAGATATTTTAATGTAGTAGGAAAACATGTTTCTTATAAAGTTAAAAAAAAAAATTATTTAAACTTATTTGAAAAAATTAAAAAATCAATTTTAGAAAAAAAACTTTTTGAAATCCATGGAAACAATCTTTCAACATCTGATGGAACGCCAGAAAGAGATTTTATTCACGTATATGATGTGGTGTCGGCTCACTCTGAATGTTTGAAAAATAAGAAACATAATTTTTGGAATAATGTTTATAATATTGGTTATAATAATGGAACAAGTGTTTTAAAGATAGTTCAAGAATGTAAAAAAATATTCGGAGAAAAACTAAAATTTAAATCTGTAAAAAAAAAAAGAGGAGTTATAGAAAGATCAATTGCCTGTAATATTAAGTTTAAAAGTAAAAGTAAATGGAACCCAAAGTATTTCAAAATAGAGAAATTAGTAAAATCATATTATTGTGATTGAATAAAGAAATATTTTTAAAATGAGAGTTAAGATAAAAAAAATTGTATCCTCAAATATTAGTAATTATGATTTGAAATCATGGATTGGCTGGTTAAATGATAAGGAAGTAACTAAATATAGCGGTCAAAGATTTTCAAAACACACGCTGTCTACTCAAAAAAAATTTATTAAACAAAAATTAGCTATTAAAAATTCTGCAATATTTAAAATTTATTGTAATAATCTTTTTGTTGGAGTAATTGAGCTTGGAAATATTGATCTAAAAAATCAAAATTGTGAAATAATGTATTTTGTTGGTAATAGAAATTATTGGTCTAAAGGCGTTGCGACTAAAGCAATTAATTTATGCATCGATTATGCAAAGAAAAAAAAAATTCACAAGATATTTGCTGGAGTTTATGGAAATAATATTTCAAGTATAAAAGTTTTGATGAAAAATAAATTTAAAATAGAGGGCAAGCTTACAAATTTTTATAATTTTAAAGTTAAAAAAAAACAAATTAGAATACCAAAAATAATTTTGGGATTAAATTTAAAAAAGTAAATGCCCATTAAATTTTCAGTAATATTGCCTACATACAATTGTGATTTTGTGGAGAATGCTATCGACTCAGTCATAAATCAAAATTATAAATTTTGGGAGTTAATAGTTATTGATAATGACTCAAAAAATAATGTTTTAAAAATTATCAAAAAAAAAAAGAATAAGAAAATCAAATATTTTAGGATTAATAATCATGGTATAATAGGTAAATCTCGCAACCTAGGCATAAAAAAATCTAAATATACTTGGATAGCTTTTTTAGACTCTGATGATTACTGGTATAGCAATAAACTTTCCTTTATTAAAAAAAAAATTATTGAGGATAATAATGATTTTTTTTATCACAACATGCATGTTTATTATAAAAAAAAAAAAAAATTTTTTAAACAAAAAATTGTATGAATCATTCAAAAATAACTTTCAGAATAAATTTGATGAACTGATAATCAATGGTAATGATATTATTCAATCAAGTGTTGTTATTAAAAAAAATTTATTAAAAAAAGTCGGCTATATTTCTGAGAAAAAAAATCTTGTAACTTGGGAAGATTTTGATTTATGGCTAAAAATATCTCAGATAACAAATAAATTTACACGTATTAATAAATGTTTAGGTAAGTATTTTATCTCAGAAAATAAAAGAGAAAAACATAGGAGATTTTTAGATAATATAAAATATTTTAAAAAAAAATATAAATTATCAATCAATAAAGTTAAAAAAAAATATCACTTAAAAAATATTTGGTGGATAGATTATGCTCAAGGATTAGACGATTATTATCAGGGAAAATTTTCCAAAGCAAAAAAAAAATTTAATCAAATTAAGATTAATAACAAAAGAATAAAATTAAATATACGATATATTAAACTTAAGATTTTTTTTAAACAAATTTTAAATAAATGAATATAGACAAAGAATATATATTTATTACAGATGGGTATCGTGGTGGAGCCAGTACTTTTATGCAAGATCATATGGATTATTTAATTAAAAAAAAACAAAAAGTCATTTTAATTGATCCTGATCCCAATAAAACTTTTGATAAATTAAATAATAAAATTCATATTCTTAAAATAGATTTTAAATCAAATAAACAAAATTTAATCTTAAAATTAAAAGAAAGAATAAGATTAAACCAAAATAAAAAGATATTTTTAATGGTCACTAATTTTGCTTATTTGATTAAGTTTTATTTTTTTTTTAAATTGATTCAAAAAAAAAATGTTAAAATAATTCTGACACTCCATAGTGGAATTTTAAGCTTAAATTTTAAGCGTTATATTGCAGGTTTTGTTTTTTCTTTAATATATAAGCAGGTAGATTATTTATTTTTTGGTTCAAGTTCCTCCAAATTTTGGTGGAAAAAAATGTATCCATGGATGGATTTAAATAATTCATTGATACATTTTAATGGTATTAAATTCAGAAAAAAAGGATCACCAAGAAAGATCGATAAAAATATTCAAATATCTTTTGCAGGTCGAATAGAAAAAGAAAATAATCCTGAATTTTTTTTGAAAATTGCTTTGGAATATTTAAAAAAAGATAACAAAGCTGTTTTTAATATATTTGGGAATGGTCCATTATTAAAAACTTTAAAAAAAAAATATAAATTAGAAAATATTATATTTCATGGTTGGGTTAATAAAGATAAGATTTATCAATTTTCTAATATTATAGTTATTACAGCTCCTCTTAATAATTTTCCATATGTTGCTTTAGAAGCAAAAAGTAATGGAATTCCAGTTGTTTCCTGCAGTAAAGGGGATATAAAAAAAATTGTAATTAACAACGTTGATGGTTATTTAGTTTATACAAACTCTACGAAAAAAATGGTTGATTTATTAAAAAAGATAAAAAAAAACTATAAAAAATTTTCAAAAAACTCTTTACTTAGGTCAAAATATTTTGACTTAAATAAGTCTTGTAAAAAATTCTGGAATTCAGTTAATGTTTAAAACTTTTTTAATTGGAACAGGCTATCTATCTTCTAAGATATCAAAAAAAATCAAAAATTCTGAAATTGTCTCATCAGATAATTTTATAAAAAGTATTAATAAGATTAATAAAGATAAAAAAAAAATTAATTTAATTATTAATGCTTTTTACTCTTCTAGAAAATTAAACAATTTAATTTCTTATAAATTTTTTGTTCAAAAAAGTCTTCTAGGTATTTCAGAAATATTTGATTATATAAATCCAAAATTAATTAATAAGATTTTGTATACGAGCAGTTCATCTGTTTATGGTTCAATCGGTGGAAAAGCTGAATTTTCCGATAAAAATAATAGAGATATTTATTCTTCTCTCAAAATTGCTGCAGAAAATCTTATAAAAAATTTTTGCATTAAAAATGAAATTAATTTTGATATTTGCAGAGTTTTCAATTTATATGGATTAAATGATAATTTTTCAATAGTATCAAAATTAATCGAATTAAAAAATTCTAATAAAAAAATTGATATTTACAACAATGGAGAGTCGGTAAGAGATTTTATTCATGTAGATGATGTGGTTTTAATTTATAAAAAATTATTAAAAATAAAAAGTTCAAACATTTTTGATGTAGGTACAGGATATGGGACGAGGATTAAAGAAATTGTTGATAAACTAAGTTTAGGAAATGAAAATATAAAATATATCAAAGAAAAAAATTTTGAGATTAATAATTCAATAGCAAATAATGATAAACTTTTAAAAAAAATTAAATTTAGAAAATTTAAAAAATTAGAGGACTTCTTAAAAATTAAAAAGCTAAATCAATTAAGTAATAAAGTTAAATCAAATTATTTAGAAAATACTCTCATTGGCTCTATAATTTATGGTGCAGGTTATTCAGGAAAAGAGCTTTTTAAACAATATCGCGAATATGATAAAAATACTATTTCATATTTTGTAGATGATGATCCAAATAAAATTGGCAATACTATTAATGGAATTAAAATTTTATCATTCAATGAATTATTAAACTTATCAAAAGAAATTCAAATTAGAAATATTATTGTAGCGATACCCTCATTAAATAAAAAAAAAAAATCAACTATATTCAAAAAAATTTTACCTTTGACATTAAATATTAGCAGTTTACCAACTAAAAAATTTTACAGAAATAATAAAATAAATATAGATGATATAAATGAAATTTCATTAGAAGAAATATTAAATAAACAAATTATTGATTCAACTTATAAAAATTTAGATATTTTTAAAAACAAATCTATTCTTGTTACAGGAGGAGCGGGAAGCATTGGAACAGAAATTTCAAAACAGTTATTAAATTCAAAACTTAAAAAACTTGTTGTATTGGATCACTCTGAATTCAATATTTATAGGTTAAATCAAAAAATAAATTCAAAAAAAATGAAAATAATTTTGGGAAATATTCAAGATACCAAATTAGTTAAAAATATAATTGATGAAGATAAAGTAGATTTTATTTTTCATGCAGCTGCTTATAAGCATGTAAAGTTTTTAGAAAATAACGTTTATACGGCGGTTCAAAATAACATTTTTGGTACCTATTCTTTATTACAAGCTATAAAAAATAAAAAAATTCATTTTACATTTATTTCAACAGATAAAGCTGTCAAACCAAAAAATGTTTTAGGTATAACTAAAAGAATCGGTGAGATATTGATTAATCATTTCTCAAACGAAAAAAAATATATAAAATCTAAATTTAATGTAGTTAGATTTGGCAATGTTATTGGAAGTGATGGTTCGGCACTTCCTTATTTTTTTAATCAAATTAAAAGTGATCTTCCAATATCTTTGACTGATATAAAAATGAAGAGATATTTTATGACAATCAAAGAAGCTTGTGAGTTAGTTTTACAGTCAACTCAAATAAATACAAAAAATAAAATATTATTTTTAGATATGGGTAAACCAATTAAGATTATTGAAATTATTAAAAAGATATTTTTAATTGTAAAAAAACCAAATCAAAAACTAAAAATTAAGTATATCGGTAATAAATATAATGAAAAAATTTCAGAAAAGCTTTCATTAAAAAATAAATATTCTAAAACTAAATTTAAAAAAATATATTCAATTTATGAAAAGAAAACGAATAATAAAAAAATTAATTTATTGATTAATTATTTAAATAAAAAAAAAGAAACTTTGGATAATAAAAAGTTATTTAGCTTAATTAAAAAGTTCGTTTAAAAAATGATTTATGGATTAGATCAAAATATTTTTCAAAGTCCAATATCATTAATCTTATCTATATTTTTATCCCTAGGTGTTTTCAATTTAGGAACTTTAATTCAAAAACTAGTAATTGAAAAATTTAAAATTATTAATTCAAAAGTTAATATTTTTTTTAGCCCAATTATTGGTATTTATATTTTATTATACTTCCTTTATTTAATTTTTATTTTTGAATTAGGTGCTATTTTTTTTGCTAAGTTTACAGCCTATGTATTATTATTTTTAGGTTTTATAGAATTATTTAATATAAAAAAAAAAATTATAAAAATAAATTATAAAAATTTTGAAAATAGATTATCATTTTCTTCATTAGTATTACTAGTAATTTTATTATTCTTCATTTCATCATCCCCAATTACACATGCTGACTCTTTAGATTACCATTTTTTGGGTGCCTTAAACTTAATTAAATTAGGACATTTTCATAAGGAAATAATTCCAATGCATTTGAATCTTGTTTCATTGGGTGAAATTATTATTGCTTTAGGTTTGTCCATAAAAGCTGAGCAATTCGGTGGTATAGTGCAATTCTTATCTCTTTTGAGTTTGATACCCTTTTTTATTAATAAGAAAAAAAATGTAATTTTTTTAATATTGATATTGATATGTCCAATAACCTTCTTTTTAGTAAGTTCACCTAAGCCACAATTACTATTTTGTGTATCTACATTTTTGATATTTGTATTTTTAACCGAGAAAGTAAATAAATTAAGGATCAGTGAATTAAAAATTATTTTTCCATTAGTAATTTTGATTCTTTCAATA
>MDSZ01069577.1_pt1 | contig 13247 bp, 8 predicted proteins | sample 811201 | NCBI WGS metagenome assembly MDSZ01 (sample SAMN05326647, study PRJNA326480) | marine metagenome | isolation source: seawater | place: Indian Ocean: North | collected 2010
CTGCATAATTTTTATAATTACTAATATGTGATTTTATTTTTGGAAGAAATCTAGATAAACTTTTTATAAATTTATTATTTCTTTTATTTGATATCGTAGTTTCTTCTCTATTTAAAAAGCTTTTTATAGAGAAAATACTTTCATTTTCATTTATTAAGATTGGTATTTTATCGATTAAAGGAAATTCACACAAACAATTTTTGTTTTTGCATGATAAGAATTTGTTTCTTAAGTTTAATTTTCCTTTTTTGCAAACAGGACAAAGAAGCTTATTTGGAATTATCTCAGTAACTCTTCGATCCAAAAGTTTAGTTGTTTTTTTCATAAAATAAAAAATTTTGAAATGTACTTTTGAAATTTCTTTTAGTTAACTTTCAGAAACTTTTATAAAATTAGGTTTAACTTCTTTTACTTTACCGCTCTTTATTTCCAATATCCTATTACAGTGCTTAAGAGTATCTTCTCTATGTGTAATCATAAAAATAGTTAAGTTTTTATAATTTCTTTTAATATTTTCTAGGATAATAGTCTCTGTTTGTTTATCTAAGGCACTAGTGCTTTCATCCAAAATTAATACAGGCTTATTTCTTGCAAGAGCCCTTGCTATACCAACTCTTTGCTTTTGACCTCCGCTTAACTTCAAACCTCTTTCCCCTACAATAGAGAAAAGACCATCTGCAAGTTTTGGAATAAATTCGTTTATTAATGAAGTTCTTATAGCTTTTTTTATTATAGGGGAATTATTATTTTCATTATTTCCCATGCCTATACCACTGATATTTTCTAATATAGTTTCATTTCTTAGATAAATTTCTTGGGGTACAAAACTCAAATATCTTCTCCAGAATAATTTATTAATATTAAAATTATCATTTATTGAATATGAGTCATTGACTAATATTTCACCTTTCGTTGGTTTTAATAATCCAAGCAACAAGTCAACAAATGTTGATTTGCCACTGCCAGTCTTACCAATAATACCAATTGTCTCACCTTTCTTAAAGGTAATATTGCAACTTTTTATAACGCTCAAATTTTGTTCTGAGTATCCAAAAGAAACATTTCTAAAAGACAAAGTCTCAAAATCTTTAAATGGTAATGGATAGTCTTTTTGAAATTTAACTTGATTAGGTTTATTTTTTAATGATTTTAAGACAAACAATATATCAGCATTAAAATTTTTTAACATTGCCCAAGCTGCATATAAAGATTGTAATGAAGGAAGTAATCGTTGAGCTCCAAAAGCTATTGCTCCTAATGTTGAAATATTAATTTCAGAGTTATCTGTTTTTAAGATTAAACTTACAAATGCTAATGTAACTATCCCTACAGCCTCCATAGCATATCTAGGAAAAACACTGATGAATTGGTTTATTGCTTGTTTAAATCGTATTGAATAATCTTTCTTACTAAACTCAAGAATTCTGTTATCTATTTTTTCTTCAAGAATAATGTCTCTTATTCCTCCTATACTTTCTCTTACTAATTTCATCTGTTTTTGAGAAGCAGATGCAACAAATCTACTGTTTTCAATAAGTCTGGATTTAAAAGTTAATGATAGAATTAAATAAGATGAAGCAAAAATCAATAGTGAAATCAAAGTCACTTTTGGACTTAGAATAATTAGAAATGAAATAATAGAAAATGAAATTATTGTTCCTGTAAAGAATTGAAGAAGAAAATTTAAAGCTCTTACAGTACCGTTTATATGTTGAGTTAACCCTACTATTAATTTATTTGAATTATCAGATGCAAAATATTCGTAATCTTTTTCCATACTGTACTTAAAAAGTAATCTGCTTATATATGAACCAAACTTTGCAGCCATTAAGGCATTTACCCAATGTGATAATAATCTAAGCAATGCTGCAGTGGTTGCGGCTAATGATAGAAAAATTACAGTATTAAATATTGAGCTTTCTTTATTAAAATCCCATACAAACTTTAAAAAAGAAAATTTATCAATATTACTTTGATTATTTCCTGAATTATTTTGAAGAGCATCTAAAAAAGGAATTATTGACGAAAGAGAAATTATTTCAGCAATACTCGTTATTAAAAGTAAGGTTAAAGCAAAAAAGAAAAATATTTTATATTTCTTAGGTAGATAAGTATTTAAAATTTTTAAAAGTGAGTTCAATTGCCACTTTCTTTAGATGTATTGATAATAACATTTATAATATATATTTTTTAAAGCTTTTTAATCATTAGAATTAAAAAATGAAAAATAAAACAGTTGTAGAAATTATTGGGATATCTGGTTCAGGGAAATCAACTTACCTAAGAAAATTAAAAGAAAACTGTGAGGCAAAAAGCTTTTTCACTAAAAGAAAAAATATAAAGAGAAAAATTAGATTCATATTAAAAAACATTATTAATTTTCCTAGAGATTTTTTCCTTCTTGCAATTATTTTCGACTATTTTTTAGATGATGTACATAAAGAGAGTGTTATTAAGTATTTAAATAGATTCATCAAAATATATAAAATTCTTGTTTTATCAAGATTAAATAGAGTAAAAATTAATAATTTTATTATTCAAGAGTCGATAGTCCACTTGTCAATTAATCTGAATAAGAAAAGTAGTACAAAATTTATAAAAATTCTAAAAAAATTATATCGTGTGGATAGGATATTTTTTATTTATTTAGATATCGATGCAGAAACAGCTATTCAAAGAATGAATGATAGAGGAGATAATTTAAATATTTGTTTGGAATCATTAAAGAAAAGATACTTTTTGGCTTCCGATTTCTATAGACTTTTGCTAAATGATGTTGAAGATTTAGAGAACAAAAAAAATTCAAACTTGACATTGAATTCTAAATATCCTATTGATACTAATTTATATTTATTAAATTCTTGGATTTGTTCTAAAGATTTAAAAGCTTGACATATAGTTTTTTTAACATAACCAGATCCTTTGCTTCCAAAAGTCCTTTATTAATTTTTAGCTTAGTGTTTCTTTGTCTAGACTTTTCGATTTGAAAGAATTTTTTCTTATTTGGAACAAACTTCTCTCCAACAAAATTTTCTAATATTTTTTTTTGTTTTTCAGGATTAATAAGAAATTGATCAAAATCTATGAAAATAAGATTATTTTTCATTCTTTTTTTTAACTTAATTATCTCTTTAAGTCTTCTTTTTGTAGAGTTAATCATTATTTTTATTGCTCTATTTAAATCTTCATTATCAACACCAATTAGAAATTTTACCCTCCATGGATAATTTCTAAAGAAATTTATATCATAATTTAAAATATCAGCAAATTGCTTTTCGGGATTTCTTATTACGATAGCTAACTTAATTTCTTTAAGATAATGAATATTTTCATTTAAATTATCAAAAATAAATGCTTGATCAAAGCACGTTATTTGATTTCGACCGCCATAAATATTAGAAATTTTTTTAATCCATAAATTTGGAATTTTATTAAGTTCTTCTAATGAATCAGATTTTTTGATGGTCCTATATGTTGAAAAAGTTATAAATGACTCTCTTAGATAATAGAAGAAGTTTTTAAAGTGAAATATCCTATATGAAAAACTTTTACCCCACATTTTAGTAAAAGGTATTGGAATATGAAATGCTCTAAAAAGCATATTTATTGCAGGTATTAAGCCTCGATATCTTTTTGATGGAGGTGTGGATGATTTGTCATTATTTGAAAGGTTGCTAAAAGATTTACCTTCTCCCCCTAATAATATTGATTTTCTAATATTTACTTGATCAAAGATTCCATAAGGAACTTTTAAATCCTCGAATTCTCCAGTAACTATTGAGATATTTTTAAAATCACTAAGATAATCTATAATTGCGCTAGATCCAGTCCAACCATATCCATTAATAAAAAGGTTTTTATAGTTTCCTTTCATTAAAATAATTCACTAATTTATTGAATTTATTTTCTCATATTAATAAACTTTTTTTCTATATATTCAATTTTTGATTAAGTAATAAATTATTCGGATTATGACAGTAAATTATTCCGTTAAGGTATAAAATTGAGTTATAAATTTAAATTTTCATTAACTTTTGATTTAATATTGTGAGACAGTTTTTTCAGAATTTATCTAATGGGATAGGAGAGATTGAAGAAATACCTGCTCCAAATATTAAAGAAGGTCATTTATTGATTAAAACAAAATATTCATTACTTTCTTCAGGTACTGAAAGAATGTTGGTTAATTTTGCTAAGTCTAACTTAATAGACAAGGCGAAACAGCAACCAGATAAGGTTAAAGAAGTAATAGCTAAATTAAAGACTGATGGATTTATTAATACTTTTGATGCAGTAAAAACTAAACTAGACAAACCAATTCCTTTAGGCTATTCAAATGTTGGAGAAGTTATAGCAGTTGGTAAAGGAGTAAATGATATTAATATTGGTGATAGGGTAGTTTCCAATGGCCCACATGCTGAGTTGGTTTTAGTTCCTAAGAATTTATGTGCAATTATTCCAAATGGTGTAAGTGATGAATCTGCTTCTTTTACAGTTCTAGGGGCTATTGGTCTTCAAGGCATAAGGCTTGCTGAACCAACTCTAGGAGAAACTTTTTTGGTAAGCGGTTTAGGTGTTATTGGCCTTTTAACTTCTCAATTACTGGTCTCACAAAATTGTGATGTTTTAGCCGTTGACCCTGATCAAAAGAAATGTTCTTTAGCAGAATCTTTTGGGATTAAAACATTATGTCTTAATTCCAAAAGTGACCCTAATAGTTGGTGCTTAGCTCAAACAAATGGTAAGGGTGTTGATGGAGTATTAATTACAGCTTCAACTTCTTCAAGTGAACCGATTGAATTGGCCGCTAACGTTTGCAGGCAAAGAGGGAGAATAATACTTGTTGGCGTTACAGGGTGTGTCATAAGGAGAGATTTGTTTTATAAAAAAGAATTAACTTTTCAAGTTAGTTGCTCATATGGTCCAGGGAGATATGATTCAAATTATGAAGACAAAGGAAATGATTATCCTTATGGGCTTGTACGATGGACAGAAAAAAGAAATTTTCAAGCAGTATTAAATACCTTGAAAAAAGGGTTGTTAAAAACAGATAACCTTGTTTCTAGTAGATATCCATTTGAAAATGCTTCTCAAGCTTATGAAGAACTACTTGGCAATCCCTCATCACTTGGGATAGTTTTTAATTATAAAAATGATAATGAAAATATTTTTCGGAAATCTTTTGAATTAGAAAAAGATTTTCGCCTTAAAACAAAAATCTTAAACAAAAATTATTTGGGGTTCATCGGGGCTGGAAACTATGCAGGGAGAATTTTGATACCGGCTTTTAAGAAAGCAGGAGCTAATTTTTATTCTATAGGAGCTTCCTCAGGATTAGCTCCCCATTTTTTAGGTAAAAAATTCAAGTTTCAAAAGATTTCTACTGATGTTGATGAGTTGATTAATGATAAGGAATTAAACTCTTTAGTTATTTCAACAAGACATAATAGCCATTGTGAATTGATATGTAAGGCTCTTTTAGCTGGTAAACATGTTTTTGTAGAAAAACCGTTATGTATGAATTCTAAAGAACTTCAGAAGATTAGAAGTATTTATAAAGGAGATACTGTATTAACAGTTGGATTTAATAGGAGGTTTTCTCCTTTGATTAAAGAATTGAAGAAACTTATTAAGGATAATTCAGGTCCAAAGTCAATTATTTATACATGTAATGCGGGTTATATTCCTCCAGATCATTGGACACAAGATCCAAAGATTGGAGGTGGAAGAATAATTGGAGAGGCATGCCATTTTGTTGATTTGTTACGGTTCATTTGTGGTTCTGAAATTGTTAATATCTCCATAAATTTGCAGGATGATAAAGAACACTTATCAGATACTTTTACATTAAATTTGAAATTTACCGATGGTTCAATAGGCACAATTCATTATTATGCAAATGGTAATAGAGAATACCCTAAAGAAAGAATTGAGGTATTTGTAGATGGAAAAGTTTTTTCTATCGATAATTTTAGAAAACTTAGAGCATGGGGAGTTAAAGGATTTATAACTAAAAAACTATTTTCTCAAGATAAAGGCCAAGTTAATTGTGCAAAGCAATTTATAAATTCTATAGAAAAAGGTGGAAACTTACCTATACCTATTGATGAAATATTTGAAGTGCAGAATTCCTTAAATAATTTATTAGAAATATGAAAAATTTTAAATCTTGCTCTGTTATTGGTTTGGGTTATATTGGACTTCCAAGTGCAGCTGTAATAGCTGATTCTAAATTTGAGGTGATTGGTGTGGATCTTAATCCAATCATCGTCAATACTGTCAATAATGGAGAGACACATATTGTTGAACCAAATTTGGATGTATTAGTTAAAAAAGTTGTTCAAAAAGGATATTTGAAAGCTCAGACCAAACCAAGTGAATCAGATGTTTTCTTGATTGCAGTGCCAACTCCCTTTAAGAAAAAAGAAAGCAATATGCCTGAGCCAAATACAGATTATGTAATGTCTGCTATTGATTCAATAATTTCTGTTCTCAAACCTAGAGATTTAATAATAATAGAATCTACCTGCCCAGTTGGAACAACTTCAATGGTCAGAAATTTTATAGCTAAGAAAATTAATTTTGATATTAATCAAGTCTATATTGCTTATTGTCCTGAGAGAGTAATACCAGGAAATATAATAAAAGAATTAATTAATAACGATAGAGTAATTGGCGGTATTAATACTGAATCAGGTGAGGCTGCAAAAAGATTTTATTTAATGTTTTGTAAAGGAGAGATCTTAATTACAGATGATAAAACAGCCGAAATGGTTAAGTTAACTGAAAATGCTTTTAGAGATGTAAATATTGCATTCGCTAATGAATTGTCTATGATATCTGATGAATTAAATATAAACATTGATGAGTTAATTGCTCTATCAAATCATCATCCACGAGTAAATATATTAAATTCAGGATGTGGAGTTGGGGGACATTGTATAGCCGTTGATCCATGGTTTATTGCTTCTCGCTCTCCTAACAAAACACCGTTAATTCAAACTGCAAGAAGAGTTAACGATAATAAAATGCAATGGGTCGTAAATAAAATAACTGAAAAAAGCGAAAAATTAGAATTTAAAATTAAGAGAAAACCTATTATAGGGATTTTAGGTCTGGCTTACAAATCTGATGTAGATGACTTAAGAGAATCTCCTGCTGTTAAAATAGCAAATCAATTAATATGTAATGGAGAAATGATTAAAATATGCGAACCTTATATTAATAATCACGATACATTAGAAATTTTTTCGTTGGAGGAAGTACTTAATAAATCTGATTTTGTTGTGGCTCTTGTTGCACACAAAATGTTCAAGAAAATAAATTTAGATTCAGAAAAGTTTTTAGATTTTTGTGGAATCTTCTAAATTTAAATGTATTTATTTGCCCGAACTTTACTTGATATTGGTTATAAACGAATTTTTCTTAGAATTCGATCCGAAATAAGAAAAAAAATAGATAGAAAATTATTTTTAAAAGGTAAATTATTTTTTTCTAATTTTAAAGAGATAGACGCTATTTGGAACTTTGACTTGCTTCTTTTTGATTCACAATATGAAAAAACTTTATATAAAAATGATTTTAAAAGTAAGCAAATAGCCTTTACCTTTTTAGGTGAAAAAAGATCATTTTATATCCCTTTGAAATGGAATAATTTCGGATCTTCAAGATTATGGCAATTCAATCTTCATTATTTTGATTGGGCAAAAGAATGGCTTGAATATAGAATTGAACATAATGTATGGCCTGAAGAATCTTCTTATTTAGAACTTTTGATTGATGATTGGATAGATAATAATGAGCCTGGCATTGGTGACGGATGGCATAGCTACACTTTATCTCTGAGGATAAGAAATTGGATATATTTATTTAGAGCTTCTCCTGATTTAATTACTAAAAAAAGAATTAAATCCTTATGGATGCAGATTTGTTGGTTGAACACACATCAGGAGAATTCTTATGGAGGTAATCATTTATTAGAAAATTTAATAACCTTAGCTATAGCCAGTCTTCAATTTAAAGGAGAATATGCATTTCGAATCTATTCAAATTCAATTAGGAAATTACAAAAAGAATTGAAAGAACAAATTTTGCATGATGGTGGTCATTTTGAAAGAAGTGCAGGTTATCATTTTTTAATCCTTGGTAGATTAACAGATTTAGCATTTATTCTTCAAAAATTATCAGATCAAATCCCTGAATGGCTTTTAGAATCAATTATAAAAATGTTGGAATGGGCTAAAAAAGTTATTCTATATGGTAATTCTTTACCAAGATTTAATGATAGTTCTGAAGATATCTGTTTTAGTCCTGAAATTATTATTGAATATTCTGAAAGTCTTTTAAATAATAAAGAATACAATTGGAAAGGTTTAAGAAAACTAATTTATAATTCAAAATTTAAAAAAAGAATTGAAAATCCTAATTTTAAACCTAATGATTTATTAATAGATTTAAGCGAAACAGGTTGGACTATTTTAAAGCCTGGAAATGAGATTGAATTATTATTCAAATGTGGTATTCCATGCCCTAACTATCTCCCAGGTCATGCACATTCTGATCAATTGAGTTTTGATATTTTTAAATCAGGAGAACCTATTATTGCAGAAACCGGAACTAGTATTTATCAAAAATCATTTGAGAGATCCTTTGAAAGATCTGGAGCTGCTCATAATGTACTTCAATTGGGTTTAGTAGAAGGTTTAAACAATATTAATTGGATTGAACCTGTAGAAGTTTGGGATGAATTTAGAGCGGCCAGAAAATCTAAACCACTTTATAGGAAATTTGGAAAAACTAAAGATGGTTCATTATGGGTACAGGGTGAACATGATGGTTATAAAAAATATGGAGCTTTTCATAAGAGGTTTTTGAAAATATCAAAAAATGAAAAAGGCGAGTTTTATTTATTTTTAAATGACAAAGTATACGTAAAAAAATTAATGGCTTTAAGAATTTGGTTTCATTTAGGTAATAAACAAGAAAAGAAATTTTTATATCCAGTTATAAAAGAATTAAAAGAAAAACATAAATTAAATTTTTCTTGGGAACAAACTTGGTATTCAAAAAAATTTGGCCAAAGAATTCCTAGAAAAAGTCTTTGCATAAGTGGCCTTATAAATCAAGGACACCATGATTTTTCTCTAAAACTTCAATTATCAAAATGAATTTATTATGAAATTGATCTGGATAATTAATCAATTTGCAAATACTTCAGAGATGCCTGGTCATACAAGACATCATGATATATCAGTTGGCTTGAATAATAAAAATTGGGAAGTAGAAATATATGCTTCTGACTTTAATTTAAGTAAACGTCAGTTTTTAAAATTAAGAGGAATTCAAATCTTCTCTAGAGAATTGATAAATAATATCAAATGGAACTGGATAAGAGTTTTGCCATATAAAAAAAATGATTGGATGAGATATTTAAATATGTTTTCTTTTTGTCTTAATTTGTTTTTCATAATGTTCCTAAAACTTTCTATAGGTAAGCTTTTGGGAAAATTACCAGATATTATTTTTGGTAGTTCTCCACAGCTTCCATCAGCATTTGTTGCATTGGTTCTGGCAAGATTATTTAAAATCCCTTTTGTTTTTGAAATTCGTGATTTATGGCCAGATGTTTTGGTGCACTTAGGTGGCAAAAGTCAAAAAAATATTTTGGTTAGATTTTTGTCAAGACTTGAAAAGACTTTATATAAAAAATCAGATTTAAACATTGTTTTATCAAAAGGTTTATTATCAATTGTTCAAAGTAGAGGTGGTAAAAATGTTATCTGGCTTCCAAATGGACCTGATCTAAATAAATTTAAATTCACACCCCTGCCTAATGAGAATGATTGTTTTGATCACAAGAGAAAATTTAATATTATGTATGCTGGTGCACATGGTTTGGCTAACGCCCTTGATAATGTTGTCGATGCAGCAATAATATTAGACAAAAATAATGAACCTATAAATATTCTTCTTATCGGTGATGGATCTGAAAAAGAAAATTTAATTCTTAAATCTAAAGGTTTAAGAAATATTCATTTTCTAGATCCAATTTCGAAAAATGAAATTCCTCAATTTATGAATTCTATGGATGCAATTCTGTTATCTCTGGACAAAATTCCGTTATTTAGATATGCGGTATCGCCTAATAAGCTGTATGATGCATATGCAGTTGGACGTCCGATTGTAGCAACTGTTCCAGGTATGATAAATCAAGAAATTTTAGATAATAATATTGGTATTACATGCGAAGCTAGAAACCCTGAAAAATTAGCCTCATCAATAGTAAAACTTATGAATAAATCAAGAACTGAGCGTGAGAAAATGTCTTTTTCTGCTCGAAAATTAGCTGATAAAACATATTCTCGAATTAAAATTATTGAATTATTAAATAAACATTTGCTTGAAATAATACAAAAATGAAACTTTATATGTTTTCAATTTATTAAAAAAATTAACTATGAATGATATGAATTACTTTTTGAAACTTAATTTTTTTACATTATTATCTTTTTTTTTAACCTTTTACTCCTTAAAGATACTATCACCTAAATTTCGCGATTTTCTAATTGATAAGCCCAACATTAGGAGTTCTCATCAAATAACAAAACCCACAGGTGGAGGAATAACTTTTGTTATTAGCATTATAATAATCTCATTATTCTTTAATAATTTAATACCATTATTATGTTTACCTATATCTTTGATTGGCTTTTTAGATGACAGGTATAATTTACCTGCTAGTTTTAGATATCTTGTACAATTTGCTACAGCTGCAATTTTAGTTGATACTTTACCTCTATCTGACGAACTTCTTTCTCAATTTAATCCTTTTATTAGTAGTTGTTTGATTATTATTTTAATAATAGCAGCTACAGGAATAATTAATTTTATTAATTTTATGGATGGTTTAGATGGACTAGTAACAGGATGTTTGTTATTAATTTTCCTTACATATGCAATTCTTTACGAATTAGACATGTTAGTTGTTGTAGGATCCCTTTTTGCTTTTCTTATATGGAATTGGGATCCTGCGAAAATTTTTATGGGGGATGTTGGAAGTACTTTTCTGGGTGCTTTATTCATAGGATTAACTTTAAATTCAAATTCATATTCAGATTCTTTTTCAATGTTAATTATTGGAACACCTATTCTTATAGATCCGTTAATATGTATTTTTAGAAGATTTTTTGATTCTCAGAATATTTTTAAACCCCATAAATTACATCTTTATCAAAGACTAAATCAAGCAGGATGGTCTCATTCGAAAGTAACATTACTATATATGTTAATGACTCTGATTTTATGTTTAACATTAATCTTTTGGGGTATAAAAATTTCAATTTTATTTGCATTTTTAGAATTATTTATTGGTTTATATTTGGACCAAAAGATTGCTAAACCCTTTAAATATTTCAGAATTTAAAAACTCATATGAAGAATTTATATTCTAGTTCAAAAAGATATTTCTTAAAAATGGCTTATGTAGGATATCAATACATTTTAAATATAGGCTATGCAAAAAGAAAGTTTTTACTTGTTATATTAGATCTTTTCATAATCTTAGTTTGCTTTCTCTCAACTATAAAATTAAGTAAAAGTCTGTCTTTATACTCGAATAACGATTTCAAGAGTTTACTTTTAACTCTATATATTGTAATACCGCTAACTTATTTCTTGACTGACCAATATCGAGGGATAACTAGATATTATGGAAGTACAATTTTTTATAAAATAGCATTTAGAAATTTAATTTCTATATTATTTTCTTCTTTTATATTGTATGTATTTAAAGATTTCGTAGTATCTTTAAATGATTGGTTTATCTTTTGGATACAACTTACTTTCTTTTCATCATTATCAAGGTTTGTAATTAGAGATTTTTTAATAATTATAAAAGATATAAGAAGACATGTACCTAAAGTGATCATATATGGGGCAGGAAGTGCTGGTGCACAACTAGCAGCCAGCTCAAGAATAGGAAGAGATTATGAGATAATAGCTTTCATTGATGATGCATCTGAATTATGGGGTCGTACTTTATATGGAAAAAATATTTTTTCACCTTCTTCAATAAAAAAATTCAAGGATAATATTGATTACGTATTACTTTCGATACCTTCAATAAAAGAATCAAGGAGATTGGGAATTATTAAAAATTTGCAAGAGCAAAAAATAAAAGTTTTGCAAATTCCTTCAATTGAAGATCTCAAAACGGGAAGAGCCAAGATTGATAAGCTTAAGCCAATATCAATAAATGATCTTCTATCAAGAAAATCGGCTTTGCCAGATTTAGAAGTCACCATCCCTGAATTAAGAAACGCAGTTGTTTGCGTTACAGGAGGCGCGGGGTCAATAGGGGGCGAACTATGTAGGCAGGTACTTAGAAATAAGCCTGCAAAATTGATAATTATTGATCATAGCGAACCAAGTCTTTATAAATTAGATCAAGATTTTAAAAATGAGTTAATAGATCAAAATTTATACATACCATTACTTGGCAATGTTGTTGATGATAATTTTCTAAGAAATGTTTTAATTGACTTTAAAGTAGAGATTGTTTTTCATGCTGCCGCATATAAGCATGTGCCATTGGTTGAAGAAAACCCTATGTCTGGGATTAGTAATAACATTCTTTCTTCATTGAATGTTTGTGAATCTGCAATGGAGGCTGGCTGCTCTAACGCAATTTTAATCTCAACTGATAAGGCTGTAAGACCTACTAATGTTATGGGTGCATCTAAGAGGTTTTCAGAACTTATTTTTCAGGCATATGCAGAAAAGACAAAATTGATAAGTAAAGAAAATAGATCTTCAAAAACCCTTTTCTCAATGGTCAGATTTGGCAATGTGCTTGCATCTTCTGGCTCTGTTGTACCTCTTTTTATGAAACAAATTGATAAAGGAGGTCCAATAACTCTTACTCATAAAGATGTTACAAGATTTTTTATGACTATACCTGAGGCAGCTCATTTAGTGATGCAATCAGTTTCTTTATCTCAAGGAGGAGATGTTTTTCTTTTGGACATGGGACAGCCTGTACGGATAATTGATTTGGCTAAACAATTAATTTATCTAGCAGGACTAACAATCAAAGATGAGAATAATCCAAAAGGAGATATAGAAATCATATTTACAGGATTAAGGATTGGCGAGAAACTGTTTGAGGAATTACTTCTTGATGGTAATTATTATGAAACAAATCATAAAAAGATTTTCAGGGCTGTTGAGACATTTATACCATTTGAAAA
>MDSZ01022545.1_pt1 | contig 13246 bp, 13 predicted proteins | sample 811201 | NCBI WGS metagenome assembly MDSZ01 (sample SAMN05326647, study PRJNA326480) | marine metagenome | isolation source: seawater | place: Indian Ocean: North | collected 2010
GATTTTGTAAAGACGTCTTTCAGAAGTTACCATTGGAGTTTGCCGCAGAGGCAAATCAATTATTAAAGGTTACTTTAGAAGGAGCAGTAGGATGAAGCAAGTCACAGTTAAAGACATTGGTGGAGATGTTATAAAAGATAACGACCAGTATCTTTTAAAAGATAATAAGTTTGGAGACAAACTTATATTGAGTAGTACATTTTTAAGAGCAAACCAATCTACTAATGGACACGAGCATAAAGGACAAGAGGAAGTTTATTTTTTTGTAGATGGACAAGGACAAATGGAGATAGATGATAAGAAGTTTGACGTAAAGGCAGGAGATGTTATTTGTATTGAAGATGGTGAATTTCACAGAGTACACAATACTGGACATTATGGCTTATACTTTGTATGTGTATTTGATGGAGGCAGGAACCACTGATGTTAGTTACACAAGAGTTTAGTATCAAAGTAGATGGATATTATCCTATACTAAGTGATATGCATTTATCATATGGACCTGGCATACATGTTATAATGGGACCTAATGGTGTTGGTAAAAGTACCTTTGCACATGCTCTAATGGGCTCTCCTACATTAGAAACATCAGGTGCTGTACAACTAGATGGTAAAGATTTATTAGCAATGGAAACATATGAAAGAGCTAGAGCAGGTTTATTTGTCAGTTTTCAAAGTCCTACACCAATAGAAGGATTGAGTAATTTTCAATTTATGAGACAATGTTTAAATTCTAAAGGCTCAGATATAAAATTAAAAGATAGTTTAGATAAATTTAAAAACTTAGCAACGGAACTAGGATTGTCAGATGATTGGGATAAAAAGACATTAAATGTAGAAGCAAGTGGAGGAGAGAAAAAGAAAAACGAACTAATACAATTAGAAATGTTAGATCCTAAAGTTGCAATATTAGACGAGCCTGATAGTGGTTTAGATATAGATTCAATAAAAATACTTACAAATAATTTAAAAGACTTTGTAGCAAAAGGGGATAAAACTTTAATTATTATTAGTCACTATTCTGAACTAATAACAAATTTACAACCAGATACAATTACTAGAATTTTTAGAGATGGTTCTGTGCAACAATATGATGACATACAAGTAGCATATGATATTTTAGAGAACGGATTTAATGAGTGAGTTAAATTACAGTTTAAAAGATTTAGATAGCCTAATGGAACTAGGTATGCGTAATAGTATGTTTATCAATAAAAAATCTGATTTACATAATATAGCATTAGAAAATAAAAACAATATAACAAATAATGGAAATCCTATTTACAATTCTTTATACAAAAATATGAAGATACAAAGTTTGACAGATCATATAAATGTTGCTAAACAAACAAAACAAAAAACAGACTGGCAAATAGACGAATTTTTATCTGCAACTTATGATATTGTTGTTGATGATGGTCAAATTGATACAACTAAAAGTAGTTATAATAAATTTAACTTACCTAGACTGTTATCTCCATATAATTCAAGGTCGTATTTAAAATTATATCAGCCATATTTTAAACCTACAGGTAGAATTTCTGACTTTGCAGTTGCTAATTCAATAGGAGCAGTAGGTATGAAATGGACGTCTAGATCTAATGGTAGTATAGGTGTATTATACTCAGATAGATATAACGACAAAGATATGAATAATGTTATTATGGTAATAGATATAGGTAAAAATTCAAATATACATATTCATGAGCATTTCGAAAACAAAGATGGTTTAAAAATATTTAAAATAATTTATCTTGTAAGAGATTATGCAACATTAAAGTTGACTAGGAGTCAAGATTTAGATGAAGCAAATAAAGAATTAGGAGTAAACATTATAGAATCCAATGTTATACAACATCCAGGCAGTAAATTTGAATTTGAAATAAAAGGAGAAGGCAGTAAATATAATCAAGATTTGATGTATATTGATGCATATGATAATTGTAAAACAAAAGTAGAAGGAAGATTTGATTTGTTTGGTAACAGCATAAACAATAATCTAGTAAACATACATCATATAGGTAAAGGTAGTAAAAGTGAAGTAGACATAAGAAGTGTTATAGATGATTCTGCTCATAGTAGTTTTATGGGAAGTATAATTGTAGACAAAGATGCTGTAGACACAGATGCAAAACTTTATAATAAAAATTTATTGTTGAGCCAAACAGCGACAGCAATTACAGAACCTCAATTAGACATACACACAAAAGAAATAAGTTGTAATCATGGTTGTACTGTAAGTAATATAGATAAAGAGCAACTTTACTATTTACAAAGTAAAGGAATAGAAACAAATATGGCTGAGGAGACCCTGAAACAATGTTTTTTAACCTAAAGGAAGAATTCCCCACATTACAAAATGACCCTAGTTTAGTTTATTTAGATAGTGCCGCCAGTACTCAAACACATCAAAGAGTTTTAGATGCTATGAATAATTATTATGAGCATAAAAGATGTAATGTAAACAGAGGGGATTTTAAAATTAGTCAGGAAGTTTCCGCACAAATAGAAGAAGCAAGAGACTCCATTGCTAAACTTATAGACGCAAATGCAGAACAAATTATGTTTACAGCAGGTGCAACTGAGGGTTTAAATATAATAGCAGAATGGTATAAAGATGTTCCTTATGTAATTATATCTGAAGCAGAACATACAGCAAACATATTACCTTGGATAGCACAAGGCAGAACTGTGGATAATGGTAGACTAATTGTATTACCAATAAATGATAGAGGTGTAATTAGTACACAAGATGCTTGTAAAATTTTAGAAGATCATCCTGCAGGACTTTTAAGTATTCATAGTCACAGTAATGTTACAGGCATACCAACAGATTATAAAAAACTAACAAAAGTTGCACATGATAATGGCACAAGAGTTGTTATAGATGCTTGTCAAACTATAGGCTCTCATAAATTTGATTGCTATACTGTAGATCATGCAGTCTTTAGTGGGCACAAAATGTATGGTCCTACAGGAATTGGATTTATGTATAGTAGATTACCTTTAGAAAGATTGAGAAGTGTAAGGCAAGGTGGAGGTGCTGTAACACATTATGATTTTAATGGTAATGTAGAATTTTATGACGGTCCTGCTAAACACGAAGTAGGAACACCAAACATAGCAGGTATATTAGGATTAGGAGTAGCCGCAGAATGGATAAACTTTATAGGATATGATAAAATGGACAAGCATTTTGTTGATTTAGACCTTGCTATGTCAGAAACAAAATTATTTGATATTAAAGGATTAAATTTAATTTATCCTAGTTATAGACAAAATGGAAGAAATGTTTACAGTTTTACATGTCAAGGATACCATCCTAGTGATGTAAGTGCTCTTATAGGATTAGATAATATTGCTATAAGAGTAGGTAAATTGTGTGCTCATCCTATAGTAAACAAGGTTAGTGGCGGCAAAGGAGTTTTAAGAGTAAGTCCAGGTATTTATAATACTAAAGAAGATATCGAGAAACTATCAGAAGGATTATGCAAAGCAATAAAGAAATTAGTTTAGAAGACAAAGTCCGTAGTAATTTGCGAAGAGTAATTGATCCTGAAATAGGTATCAATATTATAGACTTAGGACTTATATATAACATAGATGTAAATCAGGAAAATGATGTGCAAGTTTTAATGACTTTAACAGCACCTAATTGTCCATATGGAGACATGATACTAATGGAAACAGAGTTTGCAGTTAGAAGTACTGAAGGAGCAAATCTTATAAAAATAAATCTCACATTTGATCCCCCTTGGAACCCTGAACAACATGTGTCAGATGAAGCCAAATATCAAATGGGTATATTATAAATTAAATAAATAGTAGATTATAAATAGGAGACCAACGATGGCATTTGACATTACTGTACCTTTTGTAGTTTTTAAAACAAGAAGGGAAATAGACGAAGCACCAGGATATGAGTGGTATGATCTAACCTCAGAAGAAATTTTTAAAGGCAAAAGAGTTGTAATTTTTGCTTTACCTGGCGCCTTTACACCAACATGTTCTAGCACACACTTACCAGGATATGAAATGGAATATGATAAACTAAAGGAAGAAGGCGTAGATGAAGTTTATTGCATGAGTGTAAACGATACCTTTGTTATGAATAACTGGATGTCGTCACAAGAAGTATCTAAAGTAAAACCTATACCAGACGGTACAGGAGAATTTACTAGACGTTTAGGATTCTTAGTTGATAAGTCAAACATTGGCTTTGGTATGAGAAGTTGGAGATACAGCATGATAGTAAACGACGGTATAGTTGAGGCGATGTTTGTAGAGCCAGGCTTAAAAGACAATGTTGATGGAGACCCATTTGAAGTATCTGACGTTTACACAATGTTAGAGTACCTAAAAGGTGAAGACTAGTCTAGAAATAATAAATTGGAAAGAGTTCCAAAAAGGAATTGCACCACTTTGGAACTCCAACAATCCAAAAACAATTCCAATTTTTAATAATCCTTATAATATAATTCAATACGATATATCAGAATGGAAAGATATTGTATATTTTCCATGTAAGTTTATTGTAGATGAAAAAACTGTAGGATATATTAGTATCTATAATCTTAGTGACATACACATTAGACCCAGAGGTATATACATTAAACCAGAGTACAGAGGCAAAGGACTAGGTCACATAATGCAAAAAGAATCATGGAACTTATTTCCTAAATCTTTTTACAGAGCATTTATTTGGAGCAGAGCAGAAAACTTAGAACGTTTTTGTAAACATAGTGACATGTTTATATTGCCAGGTGGCGGTAATATATGGAGTGATTTTGGACAGGACTTTCAATATTTTTTATACAATGAAAGAGCACCTTATCCAAATGATATTGACATAGAACGCAACATAAACTTTTTAATAAAAAATCAAAGCGAATACAGTTTAGGAGGTACAAATAATTTAAACGTGTCTTGGACTGATCAGCAATGGCAAAAATACTTTGAAACACATAAAGGCAACTACCAAGATCTAAATTTAAACTTAGATCTGTAGGTTAAATATATACATGAGCGTCAAAGATATAAGACCAGAATGGGATAATAAAATAGCAAATTATAATTTGCAGGCTCATAACTGGCCAAAGTTTTGGTTAGATGTTGCGAGAGAAAGATATTTTAATTTAGAGTCTTTAGAGACAGTTCATAAAACTCTAAAGCCAAGTCAAATTGTAGAGTTAGGAAAGTATTTACAAAAGGCTACTGGTGGTGAGGAGTTTATAAACAGGATAGACAGTTACTACGAATCCATTGTGCCAAACTTGTTAGAAGAAGATGAGTACATGATACAAAGATTCTTTACTGTAAGAATGGTTATACCAGATCAAGCAAAAGCAGGAAGACTATTACAATTTCATAAAGACGAATGGACAGGAAATGGATTAGGAATACTAACTGTTTGGACACCTATAACTAAATGCTATGGCACAAACTCTATGCAGATATTGAGCTGTGAAGATTCAGATTATATAACATCAGAGTGTTATAAAAAGCATTGGACTTTTGATAAGATACAAACAGAATCTAAAATACGAAGTTTTCCTGTAGAGTTAGAACCAGGACAAGCACATTTATTCCAGCAACATCATATACACGGCAACGTAAACAATTTAACAGACATTACTCGTTGGAGTATGGACGGCAGAATACTTCCCAAAGGAGGTGAATATCACAGGAAGTTACCAGGAGGATACTTTAGATTTATAGGCGAAAGACCAGATAACAGACCTATAGATCCAGATAAAGAATATATAAGTTATGCAGGTTGGAATAATAAATGGAGTGGAGGCATTCCATTGCCTATGCAACGTGCAACAATAAACGAGTATTGTGCAAATAACAATATTAAAATAAACGATTATCAATTTGAGAACGAATTTTTAGATTGGTACCCAGCATTAGAACAATTTATTACAAGTTATAATGTTGATGCTATAGTTTTATGTAGCATTTATTCATTGCCTGACAATATATCTCTCAGGCAAGACATATTACAAAGTGCAATAGATAATAATATTGAATTACATTTTGCTAATGAGTTATGCTCAGTAAGAGAGCAAGAAGATATAAATCACGTAGAAAGGATTTTAGAATATAAAATATGAGACAGACAAAATTACTACCTCATTTACGATCGCCTAATGGAGAACATTTAGTTGTTAGTGCATTAGCAAGTGAACTGCCTGAAGCATTACCAGAAACAGTATTGTTTACAGGTGTAGGAAAAGTAAACGCAACTTATTCCCTTACTAGATATCTAGCAGGTCATCCTGAAATTAGAACTATTATAAATTATGGAACAGGAGGCGGAGCCCATAAAGTAGAAATGGGTAAACTATATAGATGTACAACATTTTTACAAGGAGATATAGATTGTGGCCAACTTACTGATGGTCCAGGTATTACTTTTGGAGATGACGTATCAGTAGCAGGAGTGATAAACTATGGAGATGAAGGTCTTATCTGCAGAACACAAGATCAATTTGTTACAGATGTTGGAGCATTAGACATGTTACAGCACATAATGGAAGATAATAAATTTAACATTGTAGATATGGAAGCCTATGCTCTTGCAAAAGTATGTGCAAGTATGGGTAAAGATTTTTATTGCTACAAATATATATCAGATGATGCAAACGATGGTGCTAGTGACGAATGGTACGATAATGTTTCAAAAGGCGAGCCATTGTTTTATGAAATACTTAAAAAAGAACATGGTTTTACTCACATACAATAGGAAAAAATTATGAGAATAGATTACAATATTCATTTAGATTACTCAGATGTATTATTACAGCCTAAAAGATCTACACTAAGTTCAAGACGAGATGTCAATATTATGCGAGAGTTTCATTTTAGAAACTGTGGCAAAACATTGAGTTATGTACCTATAATGGCAAGTAATATGGACGGAGTAGGAACATTTAGCATGGCTAGATCATTACAAGAGTTTAAAATGATGACAGTAATCAGAAAACATTACACATTAGACGAATGGAAGTCTGCTGTAGGAAATGGATTAAAATTAAAATATATTTCTGCATGTGTTGGAACAGGAGCATTATGGTCAGAAGATGCTAGTGATTACAAAACTTTAAAAGAAGTTATGACAGCATTTCCAGACATACCTGCAATAACCATAGATGTAGCAAACGGTTACCATCAATCATTTATAGACTTTGTACAACGTATTAGGGAAGAATATCCTGACAAAATTATAATAGCAGGAAATGTTGTAACACCAAATATGACGGAAGAACTAATTATTAAAGGTGCTGACATAGTAAAAGTTGGCATAGGTCCAGGTAGTGTTTGTACAACAAGAACACAGACAGGTGTAGGTGTACCTCAATTTACAGCAATTATGGAATGTTCAGATGCCGCAAACGGTGTAGGAGGACATATTATTGCTGATGGCGGTTGTACACAACCTGGAGATGTAGCAAAAGCATTAGGCGGTGGTGCTCACTTTGTAATGTTAGGGGGTATGTTGGCAGGACACGAAGAGAGTGAAGCAGAACTTATAAATGGCAAAAGATATTTTTATGGTATGAGCTCACAAACAGCATTAGATACACACGGTGCTAGAAAGGATGGATACAGAGGAACAGAAGGAAAAACAGTAATATTAGATGATAAAGGGCCAGTAAAAGATACAGTAGAGCAAATATTAGGCGGAGTAAGAAGCACTTGCACATACATAGGTGCAACAAGAATTAAAGATATGCCTAAGTGTGCTCACTTTGTTAGAGTAAACAATGTTATAAATCATGTTTTTGACAAATACGAAAAATGAAAGATTATAATAAATTAGCAGAAGCAATTATAACAGAACCTGAATTTAAAGAGGGAGGCTTTGTGTACAAGCATATTAAAGAAGCAAAGTCAGACTCTTTAGTAAGCATCAAAAGTGCTGTAGATAATATGAGTGATCTATATGATTTAGAACGAGATGATATAGGAAAAATAAGCGATATTATATTAGAAAAACTTAGGAATAAGTAACCATTATAGTTGCTACACCTTGAGTACTAGTACCTGCAACCATATAAGCTCTAATTGTGTTGTTAGCATCAGTATTATCTGTATAAACAAATTTAGGTGTTACAGTATAAGTACCCACAGTTGATAAATCTATATAACTATCTGCCATTAGTCTGCTATTGTTATCATCATCACCTATATTTAAAGTAGAACTACCATCAAAAGCAGTAGTAACATCAACAACAACCTCTTGAGCTCTTGATGTAGTACTTACATCACCTAATGTAACATTACCACCATTATATGTAGCATTTGCTCTTAGTGTTTGAGCATCTGCTAAGGCACTATCTTTTGTACTAACTAAAGTTAAATGACTAAGTTGTGTTGGAGATGACTGATTAGAAATATATACAGCATATTCTCCATCAGCATCTGCATCTACTTTTACAATATCACCAGTGTTTATATTACTATCTGAATATACTGCGGCTAAATTACTTTTAATAAATGTTTGACTAGCACTTGCGTCGCCAACTCCTAAACTTCCAACGTATTTTGCACCACTTACATAGATTACATTACTAGTGCCTGTGCCAATGTCTGTAGGTAAATTTGTTCCTATGAAGTGTAAAACACCTGATTGATAGTCAAAGTACCATTGGTCATCATTACCTGAACCTGTTTCAAATAATTGTGAGCCTGAACTTTGGGCATTAGACAATCCAGTACCTGCGGCGTAAACTTTAACCTGATATGTAGCACCAAATGATGGTGGTATCCAATTAGTTGTTCCTGTCTTCCAAGTTCTGTTATCTGATGAAGTACCATCTTCTGTTGTTTCTACAGCACCACTTACACTATCTAAATAAACATTTACAATACTACTATTAGCACTAGGGATTGTACCAGGAATGCTACCACTCTGATTCCAAATCTGTGAGGATTTAATAATAAAATCTGAAACTGTCGCTTCGTTAGGTGCTTTCTTGTTAGCATTTGTATCGGTCTTCATTTTGCCAAAGCCGACCTTTTTCCAAAGCAAATCTACTTTTTGACTATCACTTATTGCCATTATGCTATACTCAACGATGTGAAACTATCGCCGTCCTCTAATTTAATTCTTACTAATATTTGGTTACCAGTTGCATTTGTGGCATTCTGATCACCTAATGTTAGTGTAAATGAATCGTTACTGTAACTTGTACCATCTATAATTCTGTCTCCAGATGTAAATGCACAACCATTTGAACCATTACCACCGTTACTTGTATCAGCACCTGGTGTACCTGCACCTGCATAAGTTGTACCTGCATCTAACCAACCATTTACAGAACTTGCATCGTCAATGTCTGTGCCTGGTGCGGCTATAAAGAAGCCACTTACTGTACCTGTAAGTGTTACTGTAAAGTTACTCATTGTTGTTCTTCTAAATGCAAAAGTAAAGTACTGAGCTCCACTTCTGCCTGTGTTCAAGTTTGGACCTACTGGTAAATAACCTGAACTTAAATTTGTATCAAAATGTTGTACAGTATCAAATCTGTTTATTGCTTCACTTGTACCTGCAACTGTAACAGCACCTGTCCAGGCACTTCCTGTATAATAGTTTGTTGCACTATTAAATGCAGGAGTATCAGAAGCACTACCTAAACCTGTAATTCTCTTACCGTCGTCATCGTGTCCAGCACCTAAACTGTCAGAAACTGCTATTGCTTCTTCATTAAAACTAGGTGTGGCTGTCCATACTTGTAATTTAGTTGCATGATCTGATGTATAACTACTGTAACCGTTCATGTTTTGAGCTCTAAATTTAATTGTCTCAACGGTTTTAACTGAAGACGATGTAATGTCGCATACAATATTTCCTAATGCATAAGCACTACCAACACCAACATTTGCAGTTGGAGTACCACTGTTTAGCATTGTACTAGAACCGTCTATTTGTGTATAAGTTCTAGATTCTTGTTGTACTGCAGAACTACTTGTTCCTTCTGCATTTGTACCACTTGCAATATCAAAAACACTACTTGTATCTTTATATGCTTGTCCTGTTAAATTCTCTATTGTAGCACCTGCTAATCTTACCTGAGGTGAACCACTATTGTAATATGGAATACCTGAAACATATCTTTTAGAACCTGCTGTATGCTCATCTAAACTAGCACTTCCTATATTTACTGTTGGAGCGGCTGTAACATTATCTTTTACAATATATACATTGTTAGTTGTTCCGGTTGTACTATGTGATATTGACGCACTATGCACTCCATGATTTAAACTGCTTATATCTTTTGTAATTCTGCCATCAAATACCTGATAAAAGTTTTTAGGGTATGTAGTAGAACTAATCTCATCATATGCATCACCTTCTGCTGTAATAACAAGTGAAGTAAATGTACCTGTTTCGCCTGTTGAAGTACTAAATGCTTTTTGTCCATCTGCTGTACCATCTATTAAAGCACTTACAGTTCCACTATCACTTCTGTATGCATCTGATATATTATTTGTACTAACACTAGTTGTTGTATCGTATCTTCTAGCAGTAGTACTATTTAAACTGCTACCTACTGCAAGTCCACCACCAGTAAAGTCTGTGGCTCCGTGTGCCAGTTTACTTGTATCTTGTGCTGATGTTGATAGTGATAATGTTTTACCCGAGACACTTGTTGGTGCAGAGGGGACATTTTCTAATGTAAATTGTACAGTATCAGTATCACTTTGTGCTGTAATATCAGGAGTACCTGTTGCTGTTAGAGTGACTGTATAGTTACCTGCAGATTCTCCATTATAAGAGTGAGTTATGTTTGAACTTAAATCTCCTGCCCCAGATGTAATATTAGCATCTGTATCTCCATCTCCCCAATTATATGAGTAAACTGTACCATTTTTAGTGTTATTATCTACTGTAACAACTGCTCTATCTGTACCACTTAAATCAGTTCCATTATATAAAGTTCTTACATTATCATTGCTTGATTTTAATGCAGAACTTACACTAGTACCTGTAATACTTGCTCTTAAATCTGGCTCAAGATGTATAGTAAAGTTAGAACTTGTAAATGGTGAACCAGTATGTGCAGAGTAAACTTGTAAATTACCTGTGTAATTAGCATTAGCACCATTGTCCTGATCTGTACCACTTAGGGTATAAGTATGATTTATTGTACCGCCTGTGTCACCAGCACCGCCACCTCCTGTGGATACTGTTGATGTTGTGCCGTCTCCCCAATTATATACATAGTAAATGCCAAAGTCAGCATTACTACCTATTGTATTTTCTGTATTATTTGTAAATTGCACTACTCCGCCACTAGTGTTTTCTTCATTTATTACATTTGTTGTATTTGCGGCAACTGTAGGAGTATGTGTATCATAAACTTTTATAATACTAGATGTATTATTTGGAACAACACTTGGATCAGCAGTAGAGTGTGTTAAAAGTGTAAGTTTAACAGTTCTAAGTCTATCTTGTTCAGTTGATGTAGTAAATGTATGTTGTAATCTATCACCTTGTGTACCACCAGCATTTGTATCTGCTGTAATTGAATTATTAGAACTACCATCGCCCCACTCAATTAAATATGTGGCACTTGCACTACCTATATTTGTAGTATCATTATCAAAATATAATTCTGTACCATCGTCAACTATATTTACAGGACTTCCTCCTGCAGATGCGGCATACATGGCAAATCCTGCCACAGGGTTTGCTGTATATAATGTTATAAAGTTTTCTTTTTGTAAAGTTGCTGAACTACCTTCTCCTGCTCCAGAATTGTTAAATGCTGTTACTGTAACATCAAAAGGAGAGTTTGTATTGTCGGTGTATGTATGACTTGGAGTACTATCTGTTGTTGCTGTATCAGTATCGCCATCTCCCCAAACAATAGTATATCTGTTTGCATTTCCAGTAGCACTAATGTTTAGTGTTGCTGTTAGTGGAGCACCGCCGGCTGAAACGTCTGTTGTGTAATCCAAATCTCTTACATAAGTATTATTATGTACATTTAACATGGCTTCGTTTAATTTGTCAATAGCCTCTGATACTTTTTCTGTATTCGTTAAAGAAGTAACAGCACCCTGCCTTGTTACTGAATTATTACCTGCGTAGTCTCCCTGGTTAGGAGTAATGTGCCAATCCCCATCTCCAGAGGCGTCAACATTACCTAAAGTTAAAGCAAAACCGTCTGAAGCACCAGCACTAGCATCTAATTGAGCTTTAGTAACTAAATGTGATGCAGATGTACCATTAGCCGCTTCTATAGTGGTAAGAGTACTACCGCCCTCTGTAGTGAGCGAAAAAGTATCTGTATCTGCATTGCCTTTTAGTTTAGGACCTTGTTTGCCTAATTGAAGTTCAGAGCCTGCACCTATTAAACCGTAATTTTTGACTTGCGCCATCAACAACTCCCTATTTGTATATTTGTATTTATCTTTTTTCCTGTATTGACATTTTAAACATATTTGTTATAATATATGCATAAAAAACATCCTGGGAGGGCCTGTTTAGTAAAATATGAAATACTTAGTAATTGGAGACGTACACGCGGATTATCTTCCTTTTAAAAGGGCAGTAAATTATGCTACAGAAAATGAATTACATTTAATCTGTGTGGGAGATCTTATTGACAACGGAGAGGACGGTGCTATATGTGTGTCTGAAATGTTAAAACTTTTAGAGACAGGTAAAGCAACCATGATTAAAGGTAACCATGAGCATAAAATCATTAGACATCTCAACGGTGCTAATGTTCTTTTAGGCCCTCCAAACATGGTTACCTTAGATCAAATGGAAACAGACAAATTATTTGAGCATGAGTTCAGACAAATGGTAGAAGAATATTGTCAGGAATATGTTAAATTAAATGACACATTATATTTTACACATGGAGGAATGCATCAAGACTTCTGGGAGGCAGAAAAAACAGGAAACATTACACGCAGAATGTATGATGATATGATGTTTGGACAAGCAGACTATAAAAAGACATTTCATCATAAAGGACAAGACTATCCATACAGAACATATGACTGGAAAGATAGTGTGCCAGGACATGTTAAACTATTTGTTGGACATGACCCTGCTCCTTTAACAGGAGAACCTAACTTTGATTCATTTCAACTAGAGCCTACTGTATATGTAAATGAGCAAGGCGGAACAGTTGTTTGGCTAGATTGTGGTGCCGGAAAGGGCGGAAAATTATTTGGTGTAGTGGTAAATAGTAGCACAAATGAAATTGAGGACACTATAGAC
>MDSZ01054056.1_pt1 | contig 13245 bp, 4 predicted proteins | sample 811201 | NCBI WGS metagenome assembly MDSZ01 (sample SAMN05326647, study PRJNA326480) | marine metagenome | isolation source: seawater | place: Indian Ocean: North | collected 2010
ATATATATATATATATATATAACATAAACATTCGCTTTGATCAATTTTTTTCTACATGCTCGGGTACCTACTCTTTCGATGGACAAATCCCATGGCATCCCTCACGTCTGCGCACGTCTTTTCTGCCACCTCGTTCGCTCTCACTGCTCCTTGTTCTAACACGGAGTCTAAATATCCTTCCTCGCTCATGATTTCCTCATATCTTTCTTGAATTGGTTTCAAATGATTCACCACGACTTCAGTCAACGCCGGCTTGAACTCTCCCCATCGCATGCTCGCGCACTCATTCAACACCTCCTCTCTACTCATCCCCGTACACAATTCGTACATGGTCAACAAATTCTTCGCCTCCGGTCTTTCGTCATCGTAACTCATCCCTTCTACCGCGTCTGTCTTACACCGTTTTATCTTCTGCGCGATCACATCCGGAGAATCCAGAACGTTAATCCGACTCCCTTCCGCCGGGTTACTCTTACTCATCTTCGCGCTCCCATCGGTCAAACTCATCACACGTCCTCCACTCTTCGGCGTAAACGCCTCTGGAACAATCAACACGTCTTTCCCTCTGTATCTCCCACTCGGCGACTTTTCGTTCTTCCCTCGTTTTTTCCATTTATTCCCGCCGTACAAGTTGTTAAATCTCCCCGCGATGTCTCTCGTCAACTCTAAATGTTGCCTTTGATCTTCACCAACCGGGACTAAATCCGCGTTGTACAACAGAATATCCGCCGCCATTAACACCGGGTAATCTAATAAGCCAACAGACACGTCTTCGCCTTGTTTCCGTGCCTTTTCTTTAAACTGAATCATCTTCTCCAACCACCCGATTGGCGACACGCAGTTCAAGAGCCAACACAGTTCGCTATGCGCGGCGACGTGCGATTGGACGAACACCGAAGCTTTGTCCGGAGATACGCCAGCGGCTAAGTATATCGCCGCCGATTTTCTCGTGCTCTCTTCCAGCTCTTTCGGGGAGTGTCCTCCAGCCGTAATCGCGTGTAAATCCACCACGCAGTAATACGCGTCGTGCTCGTCTTGCAATTTCACGTAATTCTTTATCGCCCCAAAATAGTTCCCGAGATGGATCGACCCGGTCGGTTGGACGCCAGATAAGACTCGTTTCAATCGCGTTCGTCGCGTCGTCGACGTCTCGGCCTCCGGAGCAAAAGTTGAGAGCGACGACGACGACGACGACGACTCGGCGCGCGCGGAGACCTTCCGAGCAGCGGAAGAAGAAGAAGAAGAAGAAGAAGAAGAAGAAGAAGAAGAAGAAGAAGACTTTGGATAAAACGTCGCTTTTGTCAAAAGCGCTCTCCGTTGGGACACACCAATCGATGATGATGGAAAAAAAGACGACGACGACGACTTTGACGGGCCAGTCGTCCGCGACGACGGAAACGACGAGGCCATCGACGACGACACCACCACCATCGTCCTTCCCCCTTTGCCGCCTCGTCTCGACGCTTTCAGGAGCGCGCGTCGCTGGTGGTGGTGCAAAGTCGCGCGCAAAGTCAGAGACTGCATGTGTAGTTCTGAAGAAAATTCTTTTTTTTTTTCCAATTCCAATTCGTTTTTTTAACACCCAATTAAAAAGAAAGATTGGAAACTTTTTTTCCTTTAATCGAGAGCGCAGTACTACGCGGGGGTGGTGTCGCCACTCCGATGACGACGTCGATTTGGACGACGGCGAGAACAACCACCACCACCGCTTCTTCTTCTTCTTTTTGGCGCGCGCGAAACCTCGCGTTTCTCTTCGCGTGGTTTCTCGCTCTCGTCGAACGGACTGTTCTTCTTTTGTTGCTTCGTTGGAAAGAGACGACAACAACAACGACAACACCTTGGCGGCGGCCCGACGGCTTTGAGACGACGACGACGACGACGACGACCAAAGAAGAAGAAGAAGAAGATAATAATAATAATAATAATAATGCGGCTGATGTTGTTGTTTTCGTGACCGGATGGTCCTCCGGGATTGGATTCGAGACGTGCGTGCTGCTGCTGCTCTCGGATTTTCCAAAAAGGAAGGTGGAGATACACGTGCCGACGCGGGGTTTTGGGGGAAAAGGACGCAAAGGAGGAGGCTTTGAAAGGGAGTCCGAAGACGACGAGACGAAGACCGTCGAGAGGATGCGACGCGTGGCGCGCGAGAGAGGCGCGGTTCTAAATGAGACGAAGAAGATCGTTTTGGCAAAGATTGACGTAGACTTGGCGACTTTGGCGGTGGACGCGCGCGCGCGAAAGAGAACGCGAAGGTATTTCGCCATGGAACGCGTAGACGTATTGATTCATTGCGCGGCGGAGTGTAACGCAGAGAGGAAAGTGGTATTGGTCGAGGAAGGCGGCGTGGATCGAGAAGCGATGTGTAACGTCCTTGGGCCGGCAGTTTTGACAAAGTTGTGGAGAGAAGAAATCGCAAAGGATGATAAGAGGAAGAAAAAGGTGGTTTTTGTCGGGTCGTTTACGCATCGAGCGAGACTGGGAGTATGCACGCGAGCAAACGCGAGAGAGTGGGTAAATCGTCTCGATCGGTGCGCGAGCGAGAGGAAAGAGAAGGATTTCGAAACAGTAGGTGTAAGGTACGCGTTGAGTAAACTAATGATAACGGCATACGCGCTCGGGAAGATGCGAAAAGAAGAAGAAGGAGTGATGGTGAAAGTGGTCGATCCAGGATTGTGTCGCACGAACCTCACAAGAACGTGGCCGAAAATTTTGCGGCTCGTATACGAGATTCCCACGCGAATGGTTGGTTTATTAGAACATCCTCGGAAAGGTGCTGAACGCATCCTTCGCGCCGCCGCGCTTTTGGAAGACGAAAACGAAGGCGAGAAAGAAGAAGATTGGTCAAACTCGGCTGCGTATTCTGCGTTGGCGCGAGACGACGCGATGCAAAGACTTTGCGTGAAAGCAGTGGATGGATTCATTGCTTCCAGGGATAGAGAGGGATAATAGATTTTACTACTAGTTTATTCTAAAAAATGTGATGTACAACACGCGAGCAATGCAATAATTTACTATAATGATTCTTCTTCTAGTCACGGTTGGTGTATTCGAACAAAAGCCTTGTGGCCGCGCTGGACACGGAGACGAGTTGCATGCGCAACTTTTTGGTTAGCTTATACATGAGCGAGAATTGTGTTTCGGTTTGCGTTTCATCCGCCGCTAACGTTCGAGACATGGAAGCTTGCAAAGAATCGCCAAACGCGATTTCAGCTTCAGAACCGAGCGTGATCTGCGCTCCAGTCGCGAATGGGTCCATTCCTGGATCTAACGATAAGAGACCAGGGAGGGAAGGTGCGGCCGTCACGCGCCACCGCGCGTTACCGACGTTCCCTCCCGCTTCGATTTTAGGCATCATTGACTCTAACGTCGACGAGGCTAAGGAGGAAAACGCGATACGTCCATCGCGTTCTAACAACGATTGCGAGAGCTGTCCTTCGAAAATCCTCGCCGCCTCTTCGGGAGACAAGCTCGAGAGACTGGCTAAACCGCCGCCTTCACCGCCCGAACCAGAGGCGGATTCTGTCGCAGAAGATAAGACGAGATTTTTCGACCATTCCGAAGCTTGGCCTTGAATCAAAGCACGGACATCAGCGCCGAGTAAGGAGACGTCCACCATTGGATCGAGACCATTTTCTGGGATGAACACCGCGCGATTCGGATGTTCGCGGTTCAGACGAACTTGTGCGGCGACTAAGTTCACATCCCCTCTGTCGAAGTTAATCACGCCCGATGGGCGCAACCGTTTCGCGTCGGCTGCACCGTCAATGGTCACTTCGCCGCTGACGCCAAAGTTTAACACAAACGGATACACGATGGACATTTCCGGACCGATTTGAACTTTTAACCCGCGAAAGCGAACATCCGAGAGCTTATCCAAGTTACGTTCGCGTCGTAACCGCGCTTTCTCTAAAGCTGCCCAAGCTTCTGGGTCGTTCGCAATAGCCGCGCGTTGCAAAACACTCGCCAAATCCGTCGATTGTTTTCCTTCGCGATCGATGCGCGCAAGCAAATCATCCTTGCCTCCGTTTGCACCTGAAATGTCAACATTTTTATTTTCATTTTCGCCTCCTGAAAGTGCAGCGTCTTCCGGCTGACCAGGCGTCGCGGTGACTTGACCTTTCGAAAGTTGGATTGAACCTCCAACTTCAGGTGCGCTTATGGTTCCTTTCAAAACGAGACCGGCGTTGACTTGACCGCTGTACGCGTTTCTCGCACGCACGTCCAATCCTTGGATATCAACTTTCAATCCAGCTTGCGTGTCCGCGCGAGCGACTAAACTGTCCCACGTGTCTCCACCTCTCAATTTTCGCCTTTGTATAACTGGAATTGCTCCTTTAATTTTTACGAAACCTTTACCGCATCGCCCTTCAATATCGTCTGCGTAGAGAGTGTTTCGTTGAATTCGAATCGTAGCATTCGTCGGCGCGAAAGGTTTCGCCAAGAAGGGAGAAACAATCTTTGCGCGTCGTACTTCAGCCACTCCATCGAAAACTGGGTTTTCAGACGTACCTCGAGCGTGTAACGCGATGTCGGCGTTCCCCCCTTGCCAATCGACATTATCGGTACCCCCGGAAGCGGCGGCACACAGAATGCACATACCGGCGTCTCGAACTTTTGCATCTACGGCTAAAGACTGATCGTCAGCTTCCGGTAATGGCACAATGCCAGACGCGCGAACGATACCATTTGAACCGCCATCAGAAGCACTCGTCATCGGTGACGCTTCAAAATCAAATTCAACGCGTTGTTGGTCGTTCAACGACGCTCTAACTTCCCCCGCGGAGAGCTTCGTGGACCCAACCTTACCGTCGCGAAGTCGAACAAGGACGTCTCCAGTCGGTTCGTCCACTGAACCGCCAACGTGCCCTTGAACTAACAAGTTTCCATCGATTCGATGTAACGCAGATGGCCATAAAGGTTTAAAGACCTCGGCGAGAAAACCAATCGGTAAGTCTCGCAAACTAAAGTTGGCGTCTTGCACCTCGCCACCGACGGCACCTTGTGCCGACAATGACGCGGCATCGGAGCTGATCTCGAGGCGGTCGAGCTTCATGCCGTCTTTCTCGTTCGCAGAACCCAGAGCTTCGGCTTTCCGGACGACGTGTGGTCCCCAGAGAAGATTTTCGCCGGACACATCGAATTGCACGGACGTCGGATGTGAACTTTCCAAGTTACTCAAAGCAGTGTTGAACGCTCTCGAGGAATCTTTGAAAAAGTCGCCATTCGTCGTGCCTTCTTCATCTCGTTCTTTACCCGTGTCATTTTCATTGTCGACTGCGGTCGGAACACTAGAAGATTTCTTTATTGAATTTCCCGACAATTGCACGACACCACGCCATTCACCTTTCAAATCTTGCAACCCTGGCAATTGCACAGCCTTCTCCGTATCCGCTAAATCGTCTTCGATGTCGTCGACGTCGATAAGCTCTGTCGTTCTTCGCTGTCGTTGCAGTTTGGACTTTCGCTTCTTTCTGTTGCTATTCTGTCGCTGTTTCTTCCTAGCAACTGCGCCAGATGTCAGTTTCTTCTCTCTTGAATCTATCAATTGATCGAATACGTCTCGGGAAATGTCTTGCGATATCACTGACGCTTGAGAAATTGCATTCATAAACGCCTCCTTAGCTCTACCGTATTCTTGCGGCGTCGACTCTTCGCGTAAACTTGCAAAGAGTCGAACAGCGGGAAGCATTTCCTCGACATCTGCGGACGGAACCGCGAGTCGGAAACGCCACTCGCCTTCCGCTTTCGGCGCTTCCTCGGGGTTCATTGGCGGAAGATTTTGTAATGAAGGTGCACCTGGTTTGTTGAAGTTCGGCGCGGCGCTCGTGCGATTACGTCCATTAGCATCCCCGTTTCGGCGGTTTCGCGGTTTGAACTGTTTAAAGACGTTCGAGAAACGATCTTTCTTCACGGTTTGGGCTTCTGTTGAAGAGCTGTCGTTCATCTTTTCTTGGAACCATGCGTCGCGTTCGTAGGACAAAGGTTGCGTAGTGGACGCCGATGCAATCGAGCCAAACGGAATTTCCCCATTACGACCTTCAAAAGGAGAGATGTACGGTTTGACAGACCCGTTGTCGATGTATTCGCTCGACATTATTGATGGTGACGACGTCGCTTTGGTCAGAGGTCTTTCTTGTCGTTCTTCTCCCTCAAACGCATCGTCTGCGTCTGCGTCTGCGTCTGCGTCAATTTGCTCTTGCATTTCGAGTTGTTCCATGCGCGCGATGCGAGCTTCCTCTTCCAACTCTTTCACTGTTTTGGTACGAACTTCTTCGCCTTCGTTGATTTCGTCGTTAACCTGCGTCGATGTCGATAGAGGCGTTTGCTGCTCCTTGATTAAGTTTGCAGCCGGATGTTTCTTTATGTCAGAGAAGAATCCGGAAAATAAGCCTTTGTTGTTGTTATTTTTGGTCTCCATCACATCTGCTGCGGCGGCAGCCACGACTGAAGACGTTTCATTCTCCGACGACGCCACCGCCAACGATGACTCCGCTACGGCATCTTCTTCGTCATTTGCTTCAGAAACTATATCGACATCAATAACGTCAGACGATAGCGATGAATCTCCTTCAGACGTTGTTCGATTTTGCCTCTCGACTCTCGATTCTGGCAACTTGGACCACACGGCGTCTGGCAACATGTATTCACCATCAGCTTCGTACCTCGAACGCGCTTGCTCGAGAGTCGCTGAGTGAAGCTTTACCGTCTTTCCGCTCCAAGAAACCCCCCCTTCCGCTAAATCACTGGTGAAACCACTCAAACGAGGCTTTTCAACGCGCAAAATACCGTCGCCTACTTTCTCTCGTAAATCTAAGCGCGCGGACGCGATGTCCACGCGACCTCTCAGAGATCCGAGTTCCAAGTCGTCCAACTTCAAGCCAGCAAGCTCGAATGCACCCGCGAAGTCCCCAAATTCTATACCCGCTCGTAAAGCACCACGACGTAATGCCGCAGAGGCTTTGCCGTCGGCAGATATTTCCGCAGACAACGACTCGTCCGATCGGCCTTTCGCCGAGAGCGATAAACCATCAATAGCCGAGGCGAAAACTTTGCCGGTGAGTTTCGGAGCAAGCTCGAGTTTGTTCAGTTTCAAGTTATCCAACTGTGCGGTGCCTTCAAAGGTCGGAAAGCCATTGTTTTGTTTGCTCTCTTCGTCGCTCGCGTCGATTTCGTTACCCTCATCATCCGTAGTAGTGATTCCGTCAGGTTTCTCATCACCGGTGACGGATGCGGTTGGCGTTGAAAATTTACCTTTCACGCGCGTTCGCCCGGTTACCCGCAATCGAACGCGGTCGGGATCTCGAACGTATCGCAGCTTTTCCGAAACAACTTCGCCACCTTCTTCTCGGTCATCTTCTAAATCAAATATATCAAACCCGTTCGCTTGTCCGTCAATTTCTGCGGCAGTGTACGCCGGCTTCCCGGCTTCAATCGCGTCTTCCACAGTTACAGCAGCTAATGCCTTTTCCAAAGGTGGAAATTCTGTCTCCACGTCTGCATCGATTTCAATCGAAGGTGTTTTTAGCTTTGCAGTAATACCTTTCCGTTCTATTGTTACTCTGCCACCCACATCGGCGTCGTTATCTATGGTCCAATCGACTTTCACTTTGGGACCGGAATGCGCGCCGTCGATGGTCGCCGTAGCGTCGGCATAGCCAGGAGGACACACGCGGTCTATCCAAGCGCCGATTTCACTTTCAGCATCAGTGATGGTGCTATTACTAGTCGATGGCGAGTTTTCATCCCCACTCCCATTCGCGTTGTTTATACTAACGCTATTATCGAATCCTGTTGTTGCTACTTGTCTTGCCAATGCTCTTGGATCAACATCTGTTGCCGTCGCTTCCACGTTAATTGCATCTGGGTCGTGCAACGCGTCTGGATTGATCTTGATCGATCCACTAGCGCGCACTTTACCGCCCGCAACCAACTGACCTTCAGCGGAATGCAAGACGAATACATCTTTCTTCGGTTCCACAGTCCAAGTCGCTTTCACGTTTCGAATCGGCACTCGATCGTAAGCGGCAACAGCGCCGTCTTTCTCGTACTTCTTCACCGCGCGATATGACCATGCTTTCTCCTCTTCCATAGTGGCGCTGAAATCTTTCGAATTCTCTTCTGGGATAAAATCTGTCGTTTCTGCTTGCCCGGTGAAAACGGGCGCCTCCAACGGGCCAGAAACATATAAGAATCCTTTCAAAGCACCCGCGAGCGGTCTTGGTGGAGGACGAACACCTAACGTTTCTCTCAAAGCGTGTGTTTCTATTGGTGCAATCTGACCGGAAAGGCGATACTCTCCTGCCGGCGCGTAAACTTTCGCGTTCGGACCTAAAAGTACATTTTTTACGGGAAGCGGATTCAAATCCAAATCGCCAGTGACCGTAATTGGAACGTGACCGTAGTGACCTCTCCCGTTGTGAATATACATGCGTCTTTTCTGGAAAACCAAGTCTAACTCCGTGTCCGCAAAGTCATCTGTGGCATCGTACAAGTGAAATCGCAAGTGCTTCCCTCTCAACTCCCCACAAAACTCTGGGAAAAGCCACGTCCCTTGATCTTTTGCCAAGATGTTGATCTCACCGTCCAAGCGTCCGGCGTGCATATCGATCGGTAAACCCGGGATGCATCGGTCGACAAACGCTGCAGACACGTTGAAAGCGTTCACTTTCACTTTCAAATCCGGCAGGGCTATATCATCATCGCCCATTGGTTTCTGATTTTTCTCGGGATTTTTGTATTGCATGTTTACTTTAAGCAAGCCGCCGTTACCGGTTCGACTCTTTTCGTATTTCAAACTTCGTTCCTCGGCATCCGAGTTGTGACCTCGAAGATTTCGAGCCGCAAAATTCGCGATAAACGTGTTTTGGCGCTGTTCTGGAGGCGTTGCGCGAGAAATTGGATTGAACTTGGCGTCTAGATCGAGCTCGCCTTTCGGCGATATTTTCATAGTCGCCGAAAGGTTCTTCACGTTCCTCGGTTGCGAGTCACCAGCCATGTGTAAAGTAGCAACGCCATGTTCGAGTTTAACCACGCGCACTTCAACGCTTGGACCACGCGGTGCTTTACTTTCACCATTCGCATTCGTCGCTGTTGAGCTCGCTTTCTCCACGGCACCTAAATTGAACGACGGTCGCGCTGAGGGCAAATTCGCCTGAAAAGTTGGTAAATCTTCTGGATACCCGAACCAAGACTGATTGACACCTTGCTTCAAAGTAGCTTTGACACCGTCTAACCGGACTTCAGCCACTATTTTCCTTCGAGCTATTGAGCGCACTAAATTGTACGAAATTTTCGCAGTGTCGACTTCGACGATTGATTTTTCGCCTCCAGTCGTTTCTGCGCCTACGACTAACGGTCCAACTTCTAAAACAGGTCCAACGCCTAAAATCCCAGGAAACGAGAAGAGTTTGCATCTGCCTACGCGTACTGGGCGACCAACAACAGAAGATGCTAATTCTCCAATTTGCGGTAACCTAGGACCAATCATTCCAGGACCGATGACGTAATGACAAATCGCCGTGAGCGTGGTAGACGCAAAGAAAACCCACTTCGCTGTATTCTCGAGACGGGAGCGCCATTGGAGCCAAAAGCTTTGCCATAGCGCGTCTAACACCGCAATAGCGTCCCCTAGAGTGCTATCTTTCAGTGTTTTCAAAAGCTGCTCGCGAAATGATAACGCGGCCAAGGCTTGCGACGTGATAAGAGCAAGCGCTTTTTGCGCGTTGTTTTCCTTTTCATCTTCATTTAGACGCGCCGGTTTTGAGATTTTTCGTACGACCGTTCCAACACGCACGGGCGTTGCACGCGAATCGGTGGCATTATTCTGCTTACTATCTTTCTTCTTGTTAACGAACTTTTTGAGCGAAAACTTTTGTTTCACCGCTCTCAACGCCTCCTCGTTCGCCGCGTTGATTGCAAACGGCTGACTCGACGGTACCGTCTTATTTCTCAACGGCATCGCAGCTACTTTCGACACGCGACGAATGACTGTCCCTTCGGTTGCCTTCGTTTTCTTCTTGTTGTTCGCTTCTTCTTCAACTGCTGCTTTTTTGACTCGCTCTCGCTCTTCATTTTCTTTTTGCTTTTGAAGGAGCATCTGTTGTTCCTGTTCTGGATTGTACGAAAAATCATCCATGGACACGTCCACGGAGCCGGCTAAAGGATCGAACGCTAAGTTATCTCTCGACCCTCGCTGTTCTTTCGATGATCTTTTCTCTTTCTTTCCTCCAAGGGAAGAAGGAGAGTTCGACGATGACTTTGCTTTCACCCGGATGGTCCCTTGCGGAAGCGGTCGCTCACCGTCGCTCTTACTCTTCGAATCTGAATTTTTCTCATTAAACGCCACGTCCAAATCAAAGTCCTCGTCCCCTTCATCCTCCGAAACGATCTTCTTACTAATCACGTTCACGTCGTTGTCGTTGTTATCGTCGTCATCACCGTCATCACCGTCGTCGTCGTGCGTTTCTTCTCCGTCCTTCATCGACGTCTTACTCGTCGTCGTCGTCGTCGTCGACGCTCGCTTTCGTTTTCTCTTTTCCAAATTCGTCGAGCATCCAAAAGAATCATTCCTGTGATTCACAGCAAACGTCACCACGCCGTATCCCCGCCTTCGTCCGCCTTTCGTCGATCGAGTGACCGATAAGGAGAGTTCTCGTTTCGCGCCGAAAACGAAGGCGGATTTCCGGCAGGACAGGATGCCATCTCTGCCTCGAAACGCGCTCAAAGACGCCCGGACCCCTTGGATTGGATTATCCGTTGACAAAAACGACTTCCCACCATCATTCGCCTTTGAAACGACGCGCCGTCGAACGCTCCCGATGATGGTCCCCCGCACCGCTCGTCCGCATCGCTCGTCCGATCCTCCTCGTCGCGTTTTTCGCGCGACGACTTTTTTGCCTCCGCCGGCTTTGGCGTCGGTCGACCACCACCCAGCGACAAAAGCGCGATGATGCGACATCATCATCATCATCATCATCTCTCAGTTTTTTCCCCTCCTCCTTTTCGTCGTCAAAGTCGCATCATTTTTCTCTCTCTCGTTTCTTCTTCTTCTTCTTCTTCTTTTCCAATCGTCTCTTCTCTACCAAATAAAAAAAGGAGACTTTATTATATCTGCGCGCGCGAGAGAGAATAATACAGCGCGCAGAGGTTTCGAAAGAGTCGTCGTCAAAGTCGTCGTCGTCGTGACGTGTTGTGGTCTCTCTCTCTCTCTCTTGCGACGATGTACTAAAAGCAAAGTTTTGATGTGTGTGAAGAAAGACAAAAAAAAACGGCCTCTTTTTTTTCCCTTTTTTTTGTGTGTGGTCCTTCTTTCAAAAAAACAACTTCGATCCTTAAACCCTATTCACATATATGTAAGACCTTAAACATATGGCTGTGTTGAAACGACGACGACGACGACGACGACGAAGAAGAAGAAGAAAAATACACGGGAAAAAAGAACGCTCTAAGAGAGATACACACACACGAGAGAGAGTGTGTTGTTGCCATTGTCTCAAAGTTCAATACGACTCTGCGACTCGCGAGAAGAGGAGAAGAAAAAGAAGACGCGGGAGATGATGCTTCGACGCGCGGCGCAACGCTTTGAAGCGAGGAGGAGGAGATGGAAGTGTGCACCGCGCTTTGGAAACACAGCGGTGGTGCATCAAAGTCTCTTTTTTTCGACGGAGGACACTTTGGACGACGACCAAAGAGCTTTGGATCGACGGGGCCAATGGCGCGAGGAGCTGCTGGAGGAAGAAATCTCCGCGGAAGAACACGGAGAAAACGCGGAGAATAAACCGGCGCACTTGGAAGCGAAAGCGGCGCGTTTGCGAGAAGATGCCATCGCCGCAGAGGATGCCGCCGAAACCGCTCGAAAACGAATCGAAAGACACCGACGTCAAAGAACTCGAGAGCTGGAAAATCGAGCGAAAGAACTGCGAGAAGAAGCGAAGGATTTAGATCGACGCGCGCACGCGCTCCGAAACGACGACGACGAGGATAAGACGTTTCGAGGGACGTCGTAGTACTCTCGAAGAGGAGACATTAGCGGCTTTCCTAGAGATGGAGCGTGAAGCGCGCGCGAGCGAGCGAGCGGACGGCGCGCGACGAGAGACGCGGAGACGAGACAGACCGAGAGACACACCTTTGAGACAGAGAAATACTACTACCTTTGTTGTTTTGCGCGAATAGTATCGCTCGCGCGACGAAGCCAGTGATTATTACTACAACGCTCTGCTCTCTTTCTTTCGCAAAAGCGCACATGTGTGCAGAAGGAGAGAAGGAGAGAGACGCAGAAGAGACTACTTTCCTCCTTTTCTCTCGGACCAGTCTTACATTACCTAAATACGAAACCCTCTTACGAGTCTTTTTAGGGGTGTTGTGTAGTTTAGGGTATCATATTGAGCGAATGTAAGAACAGGTCTCGTTGTTTTTTGGACCCTTTTTTTCTTCTCGCCTTCACAAAAACGCCCACGTGCACCTTTTGTCGCAGACCTGAACTGAACCGTTCGGGAGATCTGCGACGATACTCTATATACCTGGACGCTTTTTAAGACGAACGAACGAGCGAGCGAGCGACTTTGTTTCTCTCTCTCTCTCTTTTTGAACCTTTTTCGCTCCGTTAGGTGACTTTGCATCGGGTGGTGCGACGAGGAGGGGTGCGACAAAGCGCTGCTCTTAATAAGAAAATGGCGATGGCGATGGCGGCGGCGGGGAAGACGATGACTTTGACGCCTTTATTAGCGCGTCGTGTCCTTCTCTTCCTCTCTTTTTGCCTCTTCTGCGCGGCGCGCGCGGTCACCGCCGCGGCGGTCACCTCTTCCGCGGCCGCGACGACGATCGAAATGCACGGGTCTGGGACCACGAACCCGTCCAAGTTCTTCTGGAAAGTCATGGACGTCTTGGAAGAGCGGGCGAGAACACCGGTGCGAATGACGTACCGAGCAGTCGGGTCTGGGACTGGACAAACCGAGTTTAAGGAGGACGTGTCGGATTTTGGATCCGGGGATATTCCACTGAACCAAGCCGATCACGCGAGTTTCGGCGGAAACGTGGTTCAAGTGCCGTTTCAACTCGGGGCGGTGAGCTTCTTTCACAACGTCCCCGCGGACGACTTGGGCGTCGGCGGGCGACTGAACCTGACGGCGTGCGCGTTGGCGAAAATCTTTAAGCGAACGATCACGACGTGGGACCATGCGGATATCGCAGCGGAAAACCCGAACTTATCCGTGCCGAGCAATCAACCGATTACGATCATCCATCGAT
>MDSZ01080165.1_pt1 | contig 13244 bp, 10 predicted proteins | sample 811201 | NCBI WGS metagenome assembly MDSZ01 (sample SAMN05326647, study PRJNA326480) | marine metagenome | isolation source: seawater | place: Indian Ocean: North | collected 2010
AATATTTTGGAATTTAAGTATTTTACTCTTATAACATCGATACATCCATTTTGATCATATGACTGTTTCAAAGACTGATCAGGAAGAGAATAGTTTAAATTATTCTGAGTTAAAGGATTGAAAATTTGTTTATTTTTTTTCATAAACCACATTTTTTCAATAGGATTATCTGACTTACAAACAGTTTTAAGTAATGAAGCTTTTTTGTTTTTTATTAGTTTTTTGATGCAATTGTCTATGAGGTTTTTTTCTCTAATTGGATATGTTGGTCTTAAATGGACAATTATATCAGGCACATAATTTTCATTTTTTTTTAAATACATTAAACAATGATTAAAACATTCAAGATCGGTAGAATTATCTCTAGAAATTTTTTTTGGTCTTAAGAAAGGCGCTTCAGCACCATAAAATTTAGAAATTTTAATATATTTTTTTGAGTCTGTACTCACTATTGTTCTTGAAATTAGTTTAGAATTCAATGACTGTAAGATAGTGTGAGCGATTAACGGTTTTCTTTTAAACAAAATTATGTTTTTATTTTTTATTCTTTTTGAATTACTTCTGGCAGGAATAATAGATATAATTTTAAGTTTATTCATTTTTGATAATTATAAATAAATAAAAGTTTTTCTCTCTCTGTTTTCATTTATTTTATTATCTAAATAATATGAATCTGACTTCATACTTGTGGTTGACAGCTCTTCAATAATAGCACCTTTTTTTGATGAAAATTCATGGACATCTTTTGGATTAATTGTTTGAACCTTACCTCTTTTTAGCTTAATATTTTTTTTGTTTATTTTTAAGTCAACTGTTCCATATAAAATAAAAAAACTTTCTTTTTTAATTTTATGAAATTGTGGAGGATGTTTTTGACCTGGAAGTAATATTAGTAATTTTTTACAATATTTATCATTAATTACATTTATCATTGTCAATCCATATTTATAAAAATTATCTATCCCATAATGAAAAGAAATTTCTAATCTTGGATTTTTCGGCAATATAATTCCCTTATTTCTTAAAAAATTTTTTATTCTATCTCTAATATTTAAAACTTTAGAGTATGTATCTATAATATTAATTTTTGAGAACTTAATAGGATCATCTTTTTTAAAACTTGATTTTGAAAAAATTTTTAAATTTTTTGATAAATTATTTGCCTGCATTTGGCCAGGTAAACTTGGGAATGCAAAATATAAATCTTTAAATTTAATTTGCTTATTTTTTTTAATTTCTCTTTTTAAAAATACACCCCTTTTAAGTAAATTTAGTTGGGACACTTCTCCATTTATATTTTTGTCACGTTTTTTTTCTGAACCCCAAAGTTTAATTGTACTTGATAAAGCGTCTAACCATTTTTCTAACTTTTTTGGAGTTACTGAATAATCATTTACTTTGTATTTTTTTGTTTCAATGCCAACATGTTTTTCAAAAATTCTGACTCCTGCTCCATAAGCTATTATTGGTGTAATTTTACTTTCCGCATCTTCATGAAGTGATAACCCTTTTACACAATCGCCATAAATTTTTTTTAATTTTGAAAAATAAGATAGATTTAAATCCTCCTCACTAGAAGGATATTTAGCTACACAATATAAAAAGTTAAAGTCAACTTTTCTATTGTTAAAAAAAGAAAAAACTCTAGAAATTTCTCTGTCATTTAAACCACCAAGACTTATTAAAATTTTTTTTCTTTTTTTTTTTATATAAATAATAAATCTTTTCAATTAAAGGCCAATCCGTAGATGAGCAACTTGCTATTTTTACATAATTAAATTTTTGACTAAAAACCTTTTTGGCAGATATTTCATCAAATGGAGTACAAGCTGTTTTGAAATATTTTTTTGTAAAATTAAGTAGATTTTTCCATTCATCGTCACTTAAAAATGTATCATTAAATCGTTTAACAAATTTATTTTGTTTATCTGATTTAGAATGAATAAATGTTTTTGAATCTCGGTATTGATATTTTACTACAAAATCAATATCTTTTTGAAATCTCTTTGTTATTTTATAGAATGATCTAATTATTTCTTTACCATGAGCTACATTTCCCATGTGATTATTTGCAACTTCAAGTATTACAATTGGTTTCATAATTTATATTAAAAAGATAGACCGCATCTATCACAAGGAGTTAGTGATTGTCTCTCATTATTTAAATGTTTAAACCTTAGAGATTGAAAAAAATCAGAGTTCCAAATATCTTTTATGCTATTTTTCGAATAGTCTAACTTTCCCATTGATAATTTACTTTTATAGTCAACATCGCATGGATTGGTAGTGCCATCAAACCAAACATACATCCTTTCCCATAGGTACATGCATGGAGAATTAATGTCATCAGGATCATTATTATATGTGTCCCATCTTATTTGCTCTTTAACAAATACTACGTGATCAACGTATTGTTCCCAAAATTTTGTAATCTTATCAATATCCTGATCATCATTTACTAAAACACCTGATATTCTAGTTATAGTTTTGCTATCTGGAAACTCCTTGTCTCTTATTTCTTTAAATTTTTTTATATTATGTAAAACTTCTTTAAATTTTCCACCAACTCTTATTTTTTCGTATTTTTTTTCATCGGCTTCATCCACAGAATAAACAACTTCATTAACACCTGCTTCTAATATTTTTCTTATTAACTTTTCATTTAATCTTGTAGCATTAGTGTTAAGTTTAACCTCTAAAAATTTTTTAGATGCGTACTCTAACATTTCTGGCAATTTAGGGTGTAGAGTTGGTTCTCCTCTTGATGCTAAAGTGATAGCTTTTGTTCCATTGTTATAACAATCGTCAATTATTTTTTTATAAAAATTTATATCCATTGTTCCCATAAAAGGTTTTTTTGTAAAGGTTTTGTCTATTTGAAAACACATAGTGCACCTGATGTTACAAGTGGAGACAGGTTCTATCAAAACATAGATTGGAAATTCTGATACAATTTTTTCTTTTGGAAACTTCCTAAATTTATATCTAAATAATAAATAATCTATCCAATTATTTTTATCATGTTTTTTAAAATATAATAGTTCTTGTGAGTTAAATTTAAAAGGCAATGCTTTGTTTGTTTTTATATGTTGTAAAATTTCATCAAAATATTTTTGATCAGTTTTAGTGATGTCTTTGTTAAAATTTTTTTCTATATCCATGAAGAAAGGATAAATTTCTTCATAAAAATTTTCATCAGTATTTTGAAAATATACGTTTTGATTTGATGTCATTGTTCTTTATTATAATAAAAATATGTTAAAAATTAGATAAAAATGTATACATTAAATTCAATAATTTATGGAAAAAAAAATAATTCTTCTAAATATAAGCAAAAGCTCAGCTGAAATTGATTGGATCTTGCCTGTTCTATATGAATTAAGTAAGAAATATAGGATTTTTACAATTTTTCAGAATTTAAAGTCCTATGAAACTTTAACTAAAGATAAGATTTTATTTCAATTATGGAAAAAGATTTCTCCAGAGTATGCCATAGACAACAATTATGACAAATTAATAAGATATTTATCAAATAAACTTTTTAGTAAATTTAATTTGATTAATTATTTTAAAAAAAAAAAATTAATTTTTAATGATATTAAAATTATATTATCTGAATTTGGGACATATTGTTGGATTTTTAACGAAATAAAAAAAATTTCAAAAAAACCCACAACATTTTATTTTCCGACATCAAGTTTTATTTTTGGAAAAGAAAAAAATGAATTTAAAGTAAAATTTAACTTAAATAGTGATTACTTATTACTTTGTAACAAATTGGATATTTTTTTTTGGAAAAAAAGAATTGATAAAAAAAAAATTAAAATAGTTGGTGTGCCGAAATATGACAGTAATTGGCTCAAAAAGATTGATAAAACAAAAAATAAAAAAAGTAAAAAAAGTAAAAAAATTATATTATTTGCTTATTCTTCAAGATTCAATTCTAAAAATAATGATAACAAAAAATTAGAAGAACAATTTAATAGTATTTTAAACATATTAAAAAATTTTAATAAATGTAAAATTATATTTAAAATACACCCTAGAAAAAATGATCCATATTTTATGAATATCTTAAAAAATTTTAAAAATATTGATTGGGAAATTTCAAATAAAAATTTGTTATATTTAACCAATAATTGTGATGTTTTTTTACATGATAAATATTCATCAGTTATATATGAAGGTCTCATAAGAAAAAAACCAACAATTGAATATTGGGATATAAATAAAAAAACTAATACTTCTTTTGGCCATGATTATTTGAAATTGAACGTAATTGCAAAAAACCCAAACAAATTAAAAAAATTGATCAAACTTGGAATTACCAATCCGAAAAATAAAATTTGGGCAAATCAACAAAAAAGGTATTTTTCTATTTTGAAAAAATTTAACGTAAGTAGCTCAAAATATACCTCAGACTTAATTTCAAAAATTTCAAATCAAAATTGAATTAAATTTTTACTTTAAATAATCAACACATAATGATATATTTGAAACTTGTTGAAATGCATGGTGGGAAATCAATGTGAAAATCATTGGCTGTACCTGCAACCGTAGAGTCGGAGCGCCACCCAACAAAGTCCGCTGTTGAATGAAGGCCAGGGAAAGTCTTAGTTCTACAATGAAAAGTTAACATCGGCATTTAATCAATCGACTTCTCTTTGTTAGAGAGGTCAAAAAAAATTGTGGATGTTTATCAGATTTATTTTATTTTTGTTTTTGTCAATTTCCAATGTTAATGCTTTGGAAAATTGTAAATGGAATAATAATAAAGGTTTTCCTTGTACAACAATTACCAAAACACCAAATAGCTCAAAATATAATTCTCAAGGAATAAATAAGAAAGTTTTTACTAAAAAACAAATAATTGATTCTGGTGCTACTACTGCAGTGGATTTAATAAAAAAAGTTTCTGGATTAGATTATTATCAAACAGGACAAAAGGGACAGCAAGCAGCTATTTTTATGAGAGGCTCAGAGTCAAACCATACACTTGTAATGTTAAATGGTGTCGCAATAAATGATCAATCTGCAACAAACGGGTTGCATGATTTTGGTCAAGATTTTATTCAAACAGTTCAACAAATTGAAGTTTATAAAGGCTCTAATGGAGCACACTTTGGGCCAGATGCCATCGGTGGGGCGGTTAATTTTGTAACAGATGTTGATTATACAAATAGTTATTCCGTAAATGGTTTCAGTTATGACAACAAATCAGTTGACTATAATACCACAAAGATAACTGAGAATGGATGGCATTTAAATTTTAAAGGTGCTGGGAATCATAGTAAAACTGACAGCGCAAAAGCAAAAGGTAACGAATATGATGGTACAAAGAATTATCAAATTAATTTAAATGCAATTAAATGGTTAAATGACAATTTAAAGCTAAAAAATACCTTTTATTATAGAGATACAAAATCTGAATATGACTCATCTGATACAAAAGAAGACTCGGTTACATCTGATAATAAAATGTATGCTTTACAAGCAGGCATTGAACATAAAACCAATAATTCATTAGATAATTTAGTTCTTCATTATCACAATTATGACAGAAAATATTATGTGCAAGGTAAAAAAGATAAATATTACAGTGAATCTTTAGTAGCAAAAGCTGAAAGAGAAATAATTTATGATAACAAACTATCTTATGGTTTTGGAGGTGAATATAAATATGATTGGGGTCATTATCAAACAACAACATTCTCATCTCAGACAAGAGGACATCTAGACAATCTTGGTATTTTTTTAAATCTTGGATATGAGATTAATGAAAATCAAATCCTATCACTTCATGGTAGAAATGATGATCATAAAGAGACTGGTGGAAACAAAACCTATAAATTAAATTTCATACAATTTTTAGGTAAATTAAAATTGTCAGCAACTCATTCAACAGGACTTAAAAATGCTAGTCTTTATGAGCTATATGGAAATATTGGTCAAAAAGATATTAATCCTGAAAAAAGTGAGACTAATGAGATTGCAGGTGAATATAACATTTCTGAAAATATTAAATTGTTTTCAACAGCCTATAGAACAAGAATGAAAGATAGGATTAAAATTAAATCTGACTGGAGCGCTTATGAGAATAAAGAGCCTGACACAACTCAAGAGGGTTTAGAAAGCGAAATAAAATGGTCTAGAAATCACCAAAGTATATCTTTAGTTTCGCACTTTGCTAAAAGCAGAACAGATACTGGAGGTCCAAATTCTAGAAGGCCAGATTTATCTTATGGGATCGACTATTCAACAAAATTTTCATTAGCTGAGTATGGCTCTTTTGATTTAGACTTAAGTCATAGATATATAGGTGATCATATTGATTGGACAGGATCAAAAAATGAATTTGTAAAAAGTGTAGATCTTGTAGATTTGATAATTAGAAAAAATTGGTATGGTAATATAATTTCCTTAAATTTTACAAATCTTCTTAATGAAAGGTATGAAAAACCAGGCACATACTCACAAGATGGGAGAATGCTAAGTTTTGGATTTAGAAAAGCTTATTAATTCTAAATAATAACAACTTATTATAACTCTAAATAATTATTAAACTTGTATTCGATTATTTGTTTAATTAAAATAATTGAATGAAATATTTAAAAATTTCTGTTGGAATTTTTATTGCTCTAGCAGCTAGTAGATTTTTTCCTCATCCACCGAATTTTACAAGTTTATTGGCATTAAGCTTCTATATCCCTGCATTGTTTGGAAGAAAACATATATTATCTATAATAATTTGTTTTATGTTAACTGATTTAATTATTGGTTTTCATACTACGACCCTTTTCACTTGGGGAAGCGTAGCTATAATTGGATATTTTAGTCATTATTTTTTAAAATCTATATCAACAAGATTATTTGGAGTTTTTTCTGCAACTTTAATTTTTTTCATCATATCAAATTTTGGTGTTTGGATGTCATCAATTTTACATGGGAACTATGATCTTAATTTGTTAGAAACTTATTTTATCGCGATACCTTTTTATGGAAATACACTTATTTCAACAATAGTTTTTTCTTTAATAATAGAAGGATTAATTAGTTTTAAAAAGGTAAAGACCATCCTTAAAAAAATTTAATTAATATTAAATTTAAAATGAAACTTTTGAAAAATAGTATCAAAAAATTTATTAGTCTTTTTGGTTGGGAATTAATTAAAAAACGTACTCCACCTGAACCAAACCCATATGGTAAAATAGATTATGAATTGCTAAAAGCAATAAATGATTGCAAAGGAATTTTACATCTCGGAGCACACAGAGGAACTGAAGCAGAGGTATATAATTGGTTTGGCAAAAATGTAATTTGGGTTGAGGCACTTCCAGAAATTTTTTACCACCTAAAAACAAATTTAATGTTTTATAAAAATCAAATTCCTTTATTAGCCTTACTTTCAGATAGAGATGCAGAAAAAATTATTTTTTATATTTCTAATCATGATGGTGCATGCTCATCAATGTTCAAATTTACTGATGAAATAAAAAAAAGTCCTATGTGGTCTCATCGTAATTATGAAATGACAAATCAAATTAACCTTCAGTCAATAACATTAGACACACTTATGATTAAAAATCAAATTGACCCAAAAAAATATGATCATTGGGTAATGGATTTGCAAGGGGCTGAATTGAAAGCTTTGAAGGGAGCATCTAACTGTCTCAAATATTGCAAATCAATTTATATTGAAGTCAGCACAAAACAGTTTTATGAAAGCTCAGTAACTTGGTCAGATCTTAATGAGTGGCTAAATAAAAATAATTTTTTTTCAACTAAAGTTCCCGAAAAAGATGAGGAAGATATTTTATTCTTACGAAAATAATTTTTTCATAGTAATTTTTTAAGACTGTCAATTTTTCCTGTATGAATTATAGATATTGACTCATCTCCAGATTGAAGAAAATTTTCAATATTTTTGATAATTTTGTAATGTTTCTTCAATGAAAAATTATTAATCCAATATTCATAAAATTTTTCTGTAAACTGATTATCATATCCACCAACCTTATTTATCATTTCAGCTAAATCATTTATTAACCAAGTTCTATCATTATAAATATTTCTCATAAAATAATATTCATATATTTTTCCTAAATTAATTTTTTTATTAAAGTTTTTAAATTTATTTAAATTTTTGATTATGTAATTATATCTCTTAATACTTTCAGGATTAATATTAAATTTATAGTTTATATGAGGATTGTTTGTTGAAGCATTTATCACAGGAATTTTATAGTTAGCATACTCCATAGCTACTGATCCATGACATGTTAAAACAAAATCAATACCTTCGGATACTATCTGATTATGAGGATAATCGTTTGGTAATAAAGTTAAGTTCTTATGTTTTTTTGCAAAATCTACAATAATCTTGTTAGTATGAGGTTGATATAACTTAAATTTTCCTAGGTGATTTGGTCTATTTTTTATGTACCAATCATAATTTGTCTCATTTGAAACTTTTCCTAAATAATTAAGCCATTCATAAAAATCACAAAAAAGTGTTTTGCCCCAAATATGTGCTGCATCAAAAAAATCATGTGGTGAAATCAAAACTTTTATTTTTTTTGTTTTTTTAATCACCCGTTTTTTAAATTTTAAACTAAATGATGAAACCTCGCTTGTAATCAAATCTGTTTTAGCCCCTGCGATACCTTTTAATCTAAGGTTGATCCTTTTTTTTGAAATTTTTCTTCCAAAATTTTGAGTTTTTTTATTTAATACACCAAACTTATTTTCATAATCTTTGAAGTCACCATGCATGTGCATCATTTTTTTACTAAGCTTAAAGATAAATCTATTACTAGTAACATAGGTCGGTATTTTTCTATTAATTGCTATTCTTAAAATTAAACCATACGCATAGGGTGAATGAACGCCAATAACTGACTTTACATTATTCTTAGAGAAATATTCATTCCAGTATTCATATAATTTATAAAAATCTATTACCAAATCAACAAAGAGTGGATCAGTAACGTCAACTGTTGGTCTTCGAAAATGTTTTAAGTATGTATCATAAATCAAATCACCTACATGGATATTTCCAAAACGGAGCTTTAAAACACTTTTTTTATCTGTAATTTTTTTTAAAAGACTTTTTTTTTTATTTTTAGCTCTAAGTTCTATCTTATTATTAATTACTGGTTTGAAAATGTCTGAACACCCAAATGACTTATACACACTAAAGTTATTAAGTAAAAAAAATTTTGAAAGAAACCATTTAACGTTGTTTAATAACGATTTTTTAATTGGAGAGACTATCAAATGATAATTAAAAAAACCTTTTATTGTTGAATTATACTTATTGGATAAAATTTGAGACAAATAAGAAATTGAAACATGAGAATTTTTAAAATTATTAAATTCTACTAAAATTTCTGATTTTGATTTTTTTTTTTTAAAGTAATTCTTATTATGCTTTATAAAATCAAAGATTATTTTTTTTTTTGTAATAAAAAACATTCAGAATTATTTTTTTGCTATCCCAATCATTGATCGTGAATGTCCTTTTAAGAATCCAGGTATTAATTTTCTCCAAAAATTTTTAGTGTAAACTCTTTTTTCAAAAAATTCATATCGATTAAAAGGTACAAGATAAAATGCTTTTTCAAATCTAAAAGGTCCTTTATAATACCACAGAGGCTTGCATCTCAATCCTGGTAAAATATTGATGTCTTTAAAGCCGTTAATTAGATATGCTTGGTTTAATGAATTAGGAGTATAGGGTTTTTTATGAATTGGATTATTGTAGAAGTTCTTATAATCTTTCAGCCAGTTAGGAGTTATTGTATAAATAATTCCATCAGGTTTTAGTATTCTTCTGGACTCTAAAAATAAATTATTAGAATTCTCTAAAGCCTCAATCAAGCCAACATTAATTACAATATCAACTGAATTATCTGGGAGCGGTATTTTATCTTTTTCAATATTAAGATCATCTAAATCATAACCTTTATATACAAAATTTTTTTTCTCAAAAAATTTTTTTAAGTACGTATCTCCACAACCAACATCAACAACAATATTATTTTTATTATCATAAGATTTATTATAAAAATATTTTAATAATTCAAATAGTGTAAAAACCTCCCTTTCGGCTAGTTCATCTGAAATTTTTTGAGATCTAAGGGTATTTCTGCTTTCAATAATTTTTTTATAATAGTTTTTATCTGACATTAAGTTTGATATTAGTTTAAAGTATTATAAATATTCAATTTATTTTAAAAAATTTATATATATATTAAATTAAGACAAAATGAAGGCTATTTGCATTATACCAGCAAAAAAAATAAGTAGTAGAGTGCCAAACAAAAATATTAAGTCTTTTTTTGGCAAACCAATGATAGGTCATGTAATATCTAGTCTTTTAAAAAGTAATTGTTTTAAAGAAATTTTTGTTAGCACTGACTCAAAAAAAATTAAAGATATATCAGAGAAATATGGTGCAAAAGTTCCCTTTATGAGGCCAAAACATCTAAGTAATGACTATACAAAAACAATTGATGTTATAGCTGATGCAATAAAAAGATTAAAAAAAAATTACCAATTTGATACTGTTTGTTGCGTATATCCTACATCAATTTTTGTAACACCAATGATAATAAAAAAAGCTATAAAAATTTTAAATAATAAAAAAGTAAAATTTATTTTTTCAGCAAAAAAATATGAACATCCTATACAAAGAGCATTTACAATTAACAAATTAAAAATTAGACCAGTTAATAAATCAAACTTTTTTAAAAGAACACAAGATTTTTCTGATAGCTATTTTGATGCTGGCCAGTTTTATATTTCAAATTTTAAAAATTTTACAGAAAAAAAAAATCAATTTAATTTACCTTCTAAGGCTATAATTTTTCAAAATTTTGATTCTATTGATATTGATACAAAAGAAAATTTAAAAATTGCTAAAGATATATTTAAATTTAAGATGGGAAAATGAGAAATAGAAAAAAAAATTTTTTTAAAAATTTAAAAAAACCTTTTTTAATTGCAGAAATTTCCGCAAATCATAATGGATCAATTAATAATGCAAAAAAACTTATAACAACTGCCAAAAAAAATGGAGCTGATGCTGTAAAACTTCAGACTTATGAGCCCTCGTCTATGACGATTAATTCGCAGAGAAAAGAATTTATAATAAAAAAAGGTTTGTGGAAAAATTATACTTTATGGAATTTATTCAAAAAAGCTCAAACACCATTTAGCTGGCATAAAGAACTTTTTAAATTTGCAAAAAAAAAAAAAATTTTGTGCTTCAGTTCAGCTTTTGATGCTGACTCGGTAAAAGTTTTAGAAAAAGTAAAATGTCCGATTTATAAAATTGCTTCATTTGAAATTACAGATTTCTCATTAATTAAAGAAGTTAGTAAAACTAAAAAACCTTTAATTATTTCTACGGGCTTATCAAATCTAAAAGAAATTGAGGAAACAATGAATTTTGCTAAAAAATGTGGCATCAAAGAAATTGCTTTACTATATTGTGTAAGCAGTTATCCAGCAAACGATGATGATTTTAATCTAAAAAATATTCAAATTTTAAAAAACAAATACAATTGTGAAATTGGATTTTCAGACCACTCAAATAATGACGAAATTGCTAAATTGGCTTTTTCTTTAGGAGCTACTATTTTTGAAAAGCATATAGCTCTTGAAAATCAAAAAAAGGGTTTTGATATAAAATTCTCTTTAAAAGGAAAACAAATTAAAAATTTTAAAAATAAGTTATTAAACGTTGAAAAACTTATTGGTAAAAAAAAATTTATTAGAAAAAAAAATGAAATGGAAAATTTAAAATTTAGACGCTCAATTTATTCAATTAAAAAAATAAAAAAAGGAGAAAAATTCTCAAAAGAAAACATTAAATGTATTAGACCTGCAAGTGGTTTAAATCCAAAATATTTTTTTAAACTATTGGGAAAAAAATGTAAAAAAACAATAAAAGAAGGAATGCCATTAAATAAAAGTTTTTTTTAATATTTATATAAATTTAACCAAAAAACTGTATCAGGGTCATATCTATTTGGTCTTCTTTCAAAAAGACAGTGATTTTGAACTTCATTCCAGGAAACCAATTTTTCAATAATACCTAAGAGCAGTTTGTAATAAATATGGATATTTAGATTTGTTGTTTTTTTTTGATTTGAAAATTTTATTTCATGTTTCAATGAAGTTTTATTTTTATTTAAATTTTTAATTAAAATTGGTTGCTTATTCCAAATATAAAATTTTACTTTTGTATTGGTTTTATCATATAATTTCTTTTTGAATTCAGGCATTCTACTCTCTAGATTTGATAGAATTTCTTTTATTTTTTTTGTTGAAAATTTTCTCTTTATACTATTGTAACCAATGTTTTCTTTTTTAAAACTTATATTGCTTTTGAAATATTCATAAAAATTATTTTTCCGGAGTGAAATCTTTTTATTTTTAAAAAGAAAGTAAAATTTATTTGTATTTATCAAATCAAAATTTTTTTCTTTATGTTTTTTAAATAATGAAAGAATCTTATCAAAGTTTGGAACAGCGAGATATTTATTCAATTCTGAAAAAATATTGTCTAATAGATATGAGCCACCAGCAGGTATAATATTTTTACAATTGGCTACTTTGGCAATACTTACAAATTTTCTAATTCTTGAGTCAATTATTGTTTTTTTTTCTTTGATTCTATTAAGATTTATAAAGGATTGAGGAAACTCAGATGCTGCACAATAAGGAATAAATGCTAAGTCAAATTTTATATTAATTATTTTTTTAAGTTTTTTCATTATAAACTTTATATCTGAAAGACTATAAGGATTATCAACTTGATTATATAAACTCACATTATCATCAAAAAAAACACAAGACGTGTCGAGATCATATTTAACATATTGACTTGGTGTATTCGAGCTTGAAATTTGTGGTAAGATAATAAAATTTGACTTTTTATTTAATTTTAAAATCTCAAATTCTTTCACATCTAAAATTTGTTTTCTTTCAAATCCACAACTAATTAGTTGATTTTTTAATCTATTATCCCTAAATTTTTTAATAATTAATTTAAATTTTTTTTTTTGTTTTTTTTTTAACAATTTTAAAAACTTAATATCAAAATGATCTGTATGTAAATGAGATATGTAAATATAGTCTACTTCTTTTTTTTTCAAACTATTCAAAATAAAATTACTTCCATTTTTTGAAGCTGCCCAGGAGCCCTCGTTTGCAGTATTGACCCACGGATCTAACAA
>MDSZ01115155.1_pt1 | contig 13244 bp, 14 predicted proteins | sample 811201 | NCBI WGS metagenome assembly MDSZ01 (sample SAMN05326647, study PRJNA326480) | marine metagenome | isolation source: seawater | place: Indian Ocean: North | collected 2010
CCGACAACAATCTCCATCCTGTTGATTGCAGAAGCTGTCCGCCACGACCAAAGCGTGGCGGCAAGTCTGGTCTTGAGAACCACCATTCTGGCGGCACTGAGCACACCAATCTGGGGCTGGATCTTGACCAATCTTGTGTAATCAAGCCGATTGAAAACAGCGAAACGTCAAATTGATCCGCGTGCTTAAGACCCGTCTTCGCGTCGGCAGGGAGTGCATCCAACGCTGCTGACACCCGGGGTGCATGACAAGAAGATCACCATCCGACAGCTGAAGCGACACCTTCCTCTTCAAGGCAGTGCGTTCTCTCAACACAAAATCACGACTGCCACCCAATGACAACGAGGCAATTGGGCACTGCTGATCGATCTCCGGTTCATCGTCGGCGTGCCATCCCATTCGGTCGTCGCCGTTGCGATAAAGATTCAACAGGCAGCCATTGAAACGAACATCACAGGCTTCATTCACACGATCCAATAAGGGACGAAACCACAGCGGCCACCCCTCGCCGTTGTGCACAGTCCCGCTGTAGCGATATCGCAAGCCCTCTTCAGCGAGGAATGTGGTAAGGCGAGGAACAGGGTGACGACGTCCATACACCTGGACGGTGGGCTGCTGCCAATCGACCTGCTCTTGCAAGTGTCGACGCCACTGGTGCGCAAGCTCGGCACCCAGCCAGCCTGAATGCAGTGTCCAAAGTGCAGACGAGACCTCATCCGACAACATCGGGCGACAGCAGTGGTCAACGTCACCCACTCTGCTGACTTAAGCGTCAAACCATGACGACGGATAACGCTTGAAGCCAGAACGACGGGTCTTCCCATACATTTCTGCCATGGGAGCACGGATCACACACGAGGAATTCCTCGAGAGAGCACGAACACGCTTCGGAGATCAGTTTGATTACAGCGAAATCATCTGGCGCAGTTACAAAAGCCCGGTGAAATTGCGGTGCCGTAAGCACCCAGTTCGCGCCATCACGATCACCCCGGAAAAGCACTTACAAACCCTTGGCGGCTGCAGACATTGTCTGCGAGAACGCAGGGTTGAAGCCTTGGAGCGCGAGCTGAACCGCAAGGCCGCTCCGGACCATCAGTTGAACGAACCCGTTCAACCTGCTGCGGAGACAACCCCTCAGCCGACCAAACTCACACGCTGATAACAGAACCAAAGCCACTGCTGAAACAGCAGATTGCGGTGGGAGCGCCAGAGGGTTTTGGGGTGATCCGAATCAAAGTTTTCTGGAGGAGGAACATCTCCTCGAGCTTTGTCTCGTTCCATCTCAGCCTGTAAACGGCCGACGTTGTACTCCGGGTGGCCCAGGTGCATCAACTGACGCTGATCGGGTGTTTCGAAAATGGTGTATCCGACTTGCTCTCCATAGGCGAGCAGACGGAGCCGACCCTGACGCTGCGCAGATTCCATCGCCGCATCCGGCAAACCTGCATAACGGCTCTGAGGACAATAAAAATGATCGTCTTGGGTGCCCATCAGGGGATGGCCGGGAATCAAGCTGCGAAGTGGATAGATCCCGAAGAGCTTCTGCTCAAAGGGAATCTTGTCCACGCCAGCGAGATAGGCCATGGCAAAGCCAGCCCAGCACAGACCAAGAGTGCTCGCACAGGTGTGCCGTGCCTGCTCGATCAATGTCACCAACTCTGACCAATACGTGACCTGATCAAAGGGAAGATGCTCAACAGGGGCACCGGTGATAATCAAGCCATCAAGAGGGCCCTGGGCCAAGGCTTGCTCCCAGGTCACATAGAGCTGGTTGAGATGATTTTGATCCCAGCTTTTGTAGGCGTGGGAAGCTAAACGAATCCAAATCGGCTCAATCTGAAGAACAGATAAGCCGAGGGGATGCAACAAATTGAACTCGTATTGTTTCCCCAACGGCATGATATTGAGAATGCCAATCCGAAGGGGTCGGATGTCCTGACGCTCAGCCTGTTTTGGCTCAATCCAGGAGATCCTGTTGCGCTCAATCGCCGCAATTTTGTGATAGCTGCGAGGAAGAATTAGAGCCATAGGTCACCCATTCATCATCAGCTCAGAACAGCGAGGGCTTGCTCAAAATCTTCCTTAATGTCGTCGATATGCTCCAAGCCAACCGACACACGAACCATCGTTGGCGTAACGCCAGCCGAGGCCTGTTCATCTTCACTGAGCTGCTGGTGGGTAGTCGAGGCAGGATGAATCACCAACGTTTTGGCATCACCCACATTGGCCAAATGGCTGGCCAACTTAAGGCTATTGATGAAATTCACAGCATCGTCATATCCACCCTTAAGCGAGAACATCAACATGCAACCCATGCCGCGGCCAGTGAGATATTGCTTGGCACGCTGGTGATACGGATCATCAGAAAGGCCTGGATAACTAATACTGGCCACCTTGGGGTGGTCCTTCAACCAAAGCGCCAGTGCCATCGCGTTCTCCGTATGGCGCTCCACCCGAAGGCTGAGTGTTTCCAATCCCTGCAACAGCAAAAAGCTATTGAAGGGGCTGACAGCAGGGCCCCAATCCCGTAAACCTTCAACACGAGCACGCAACGCAAAGGCAACGTTTCGATCGTCCGGTACGCCAAGCATCTTGCACACGTCACTGCCAAAACCAAAGGCATCCCAGTGCACCAAACCGTGATATGCAGCGCTCGGCTGACTCATCAACGGGAATTTGCCATTTCCCCAATTGAAGGTTCCAGCATCCACGATCACGCCACCAAGGCTGGTGCCATGCCCACCGATCCATTTGGTCGCACTTTCAACGACCACATCAGCGCCGTGATCGATCGGCCGCATCAATGCACCAGCTGCACCAAGCGTGTTATCCACAATTAATGGAATGCCCTTCTCTTTCGCGAGTGCAGAGAGGCCAGCGAAATCGGGAATATTGAAGCGAGGGTTGCCCATCGCCTCCACATACAACGCCTTGGTGTTGTCGTCGATTTGAGCGGCAAAGCTCTCGACGTCATCGCCGTCGGCGAAACGCACATCAATACCCAACCTTGGGAACTGAACTTTGAACTGGTTATACGTTCCGCCGTAGAGATAAGACGTTGAGACAAAATTGTCTCCCGCCTGCATGCAATTGGTGATCGCGAGGAACTGAGCAGACTGCCCTGAGGCCGTCGCCAGGGCTGCGATTCCACCCTCGAGAGCCGCCACTCGTTTTTCGAACACATCCGTCGTCGGATTCATCAGACGGGTGTAGATGTTGCCGAACTCCTTCAACCCGAAGAGGTTGGCTCCATGCTCAGCGTCGTTGAAGACGTATGAGCTGGTCTGGTAAATCGGAACCGCTCTGGAATTGGTGGTGGGGTCTGGGGTTTGCCCCGCATGGAGCTGGAGCGTCTCAAAGCGCTGGGACATTGGACCGTTTCAGGTCGGTATTCCCCCAGTTCTAGTCGTCAGAGAGCTCTGGTTTCTCGGTTTCAGCCAGAGAAGGGAACGTACTGCGAATCACAGCATGCAATTCACGATGTGCTTCTGCCCGGAAACCGGAAATCGCCTCTGAACTCAGGATTGGATAAGTGCGATCGGTTCCGTCACCATCACGAAGATGCTTCCAGCGGCTGTTTTCCGTCTCTTTGAGTTTGTTGAGCGCTGCTTCGAAGTCGTAGGGCTTCGTCACACCGAGGGCAGCAACCTGACTGGCCAGGGTTTCCCGAACAGGTGCCAGGGCCTTGGCCTTCAGGGTGTCCGGCAGCCCGAGCACAGGCTCGTAATGGTCCAAGATTCGCAATTCGGCTTCGAGCATCACCGGCCAAGCTCCGCGTTCACCCTCGTTGAGAGCCATCTCGGCTTCTTCGGCCTCCATGGCATCGAGGGGGAAGCGAAGCCATTTGTAGTAGGTCTTCTCGTTGATGGGCTTTTTCGCCGCAGCGCGCCCAGTAAGGATTTTGGGTAAGGCGTTTTCGGCTTTGCGAAGAAACAGCCGGTCCTCGCGCTCAAGGTTCATGGCCCCCCAGCGCTGTCTGTACTCCCACAACTCAACGTAGCGGGCCACATCGAGATCGGGCCATCCAAGTCCCTTCAGCTCATCACCACGGTGGGAAGTTTCCTTGGGCACGCGCTGCAGAGTTCAAGCGATTCTGAAGCGTAAGTGCCAACGGACGGAAGTCCAATCAATTGGGGGAACGGCTTCCCGGATTCCTCTCGAGATATGTGGTGACGGCAATCGGTTGGTTCTGGACATAACCAACCGGTAGCCAGAGGTCACCAAGCGCTGAGTTGAAGTGGATTTCCCAGTGGTAGAGACCGATGTAAGCCCGTGGGTCCTCCTTCATGAGGGACGCGTAGAGCAACACTGCACGCCCGTAGTAATCACTGTTGTTGTATCCCCACAGGCCCTGACGAATGTTCTGCAGTCCTCCTCGTCGCACGAGATAACGCGCCGCAGCCTGAATCGCATCATGGGGATTGCGGATGTCACCAGCACCAATCCCCGGTTCAGCCCAGGTTGTCGGTAAAAACTGCATCGGTCCCTGAGCATTCGCCACAGAAATGCCATCGATCCGACCCATGCCGGTTTCGACCAAGTTCACGGCGGCCAAGACTTCCCATTCGATTCCGGTCGTGGCCTCAGCCTTTCGGTAGTAGCTCAGCAATTGCTCAGCCGGCTCTGGCTGAATGATGCGCCAAGCAGGAAGTCGAGATGGACCTCGACCTCGACTCATCCGCAGAAATTCTCGGCGAGCCGCAAGATGCCGTTCAGCCACACTCTTCCAACGCGGAGGAAGGGCGGCCACCACCGCAGCAGATCGCGCGGTATCAGCGGACAAAACCCTGTAGATCACCTGCTGCTGATGACCCAAATCCGGCAACGCCGATGGCGAAGTGGAGGGATTACGGAGGGCTGCTTCAACTCGGACCAACTGGTCTGCAGTCTCCTGAGCAGAGCGCGGAACAACCGGATAACGACGGGGAGCCAAGGCCGGACGGGTGGCCGACTCTTGGGGAACAACAGGCTGAGGTTCACGGGCTGCCGTAACGGCAACAAACCCGATCAAACCAGCAACACAACAAGTGCCTGTGAGCAGCAGACGCCTGCGCATCTCCTCTCCCGAGCGGACATGCAAAAACCCTAACGGTGCGGTTTAAGGAGCCAAATACAAACTGCGATCGTGAAAATCAGCGCCCTGGTTGGGATGAGCCACACTCCAATGACTGCAACCGGCAGTGCCGAAATCCAACACCGTGGTCAAGGCCAATTCAGGAGCCACATTCGATGGCCACCAAGGACTGATGGGAAGCACGGCATCCAGTCGAAGCTGATGGTGGCGCCGTCTGAGCTCAATGCAAGGAGCATCCAGCAAGGATTGGGGAGCCTGACCTTCGCGGTAGCGATCAAATTGATAGACAGCCCAGTCACCATTGGGCGCCACGTTGATTTCCCAGTAGCCCTCCTGTCCGGGCATGCCGAGAAACGCTTCAAAACAAGTGGTGGTCCATAACGCATCCCGACGCTGACCCTCTGACTGCCCCCCATCAACAAGACCACTGGGAAGAACAAGGTCCGACAGGCCAACGGACGAAGCAGCCAGAACCCCATAACTCAGCTCAAGCCAACCCCGATCATTCCAAATCAACTCAGCACTCACCTGGAGGCCCGCCGGCACAGCACTCTCGAAGGGAATCAGGCGCGAGGCCTGACGCAGCTCAACAGATTGTCGTCCCATGTCAGCCTGCGTTCAGCAAACGGCTGATCAACGCGCGGATCTCAGGCATCTGATTGTCGATGCTCTCGGTGAGTCGGAACTGCACATCGGCTCGGTGCAGGTTTTGATTGGGGTGGTTGGTCCGGAAATAACGGTCACCATCGAGATGGTCCGTGAGGAAGCGCAACCCCAACTCAAAAGGAATCAACCGAATGCAATCGGGAAGATAAGCACAATCTTGTTCGCTCAGAAAACTGCCAGCAACCGAGAGATAGCCCTCGAGAATGGATTCAGCCAAAGCCAAATCAAACCTCACACCGTCAAGATCTTCTGCTTCTTCTCCAGCCGGATTGCAGCAGGAGCGCAAACAATCGCCAATGTCGTAGTGAATCAGTCCTGGCTTAACGGTGTCGAGATCAATCAAACCAACGGCTTGCCCGGTGGCTTCATCCATCATGACGTTGTTGATTTTTGGATCGCCATGAATCGGGCGATGGTGTAGTTCACCACGAGCAACTGCATCCTCCAGCACGGAAGCGCCCTCCCGTCGCTGATTCACAAAAGCGAGCGCGTTCGTCAGCGCCTTGGAAGGATTCTGCGGAATGGACCTCGCGAGGACCTGATCAAAGCGCCGGAGATACGAGGGGGTGACGTGAAAGTCTTCCAGGGTGTCCGCGAGTGAATCCGCAGGTAAATCACTGATCAGGGAATGAAACATGCCCAAGCCGTAGCCAACTTCCCTGGCTTGAAAGCAATCCCGAATCACATCCGTCGTGGTGGCAGCGCCGATGTAAGTAATCGAGCGCCACACCTCACCATCGTGCTCCACCCAAGGCCTGGATTCCTGCCGAGACGGCACTACCTGAGGAACCTCCCATCGCCGCCCTTGCAACTCCGGCGGCGGCGTCTCCAAGCGGCGTTGAACATGCTCACCAAGCGCCACCAAATTGCGCATCACTAAATCAGGACGCGTAAAAACGCTTTTGTTCAATCGTTGAAGAACAAAGGCTCCTCCATCACGTCGTCCGTCATGGGTTACGAGAAAGGTCTCGTTGACATTGCCCGAGCCAAGACTGTGGATCCCAGTAATTCGCTCACGGGGATGGAAGCGATCTGCAATAGCTTCCAAAGCCTCGGTCATCAGCAGTCGCATGGGTCTCAGGTCGAAACCATGCCTGCTCTTTCACGACTCACAAGCCGTCAGTGTGCAGAACGGCAGGCGACTGACTTAGGCATCCAGCTGTGTTTCGATCACATCCATCAATTGGACATAGGCCGGCAAGCCATCACCATCGCCCTCCAAGGGAGCTGCTCGACGCATGGCGTTACGCGCGTTATCCGCAATCACCGCGTTGACAAATAGATCGAGGGCCTCAACGACATCAAGATTTTGCAAGGCTTCTGCGTATCGCCGGCTGTGGGTCGGTCGCACCGATTCCTGGCAGTAATTCGACAATTCACGGCTTTCAGTCATCACGCGATAAGCCGTGTCCTTCACAGCGGGGCGCCCATACACAGCCATGTAGAGGAGATTCACCATGGAGGCGTCGTGAAGAGGGATGGAATATTTCCTCGCAATTTGAGGCCAGTAACGAAGCGATTTGAGGCCTTCCAGACCACCCTTGCGGAGTCCCGCTGATTCGCACCACTGCTCCAGTTCCTCCATGGAACTTGGACAACGTTTGTGCTCACGCATTTTGGCTGCCAACACCTGACCCACTTGAAAATTCCGTGTCGGGCTGCCGGAGACCGGGAGCATCATGCTGCCGCGCACATCGGCCACCATCGCTGTGAGCTGCGTAAAGGTGTGATCACGCACCTTTTCAAAGTCCCCGTCACGAACCAAGGTGGCTTCAATCCGTGGCACCGCATAACCAAGCTCAGTCAGAGGAATCGGTTGACGGTGATAGAGCTTTTGCCGATCCGGACGCGCCATCGACACCGTTGCCGCTTGATCCAGGCACTGATCCAACAACAGGGTCAACAGCGTCGGGAGGACCCCCGGGTTGTCTTGATGAAAGGCATACCCAAAACCAGCAAACACCGAAGCCATGTTCTTCGCGGCCTTGATGTACTGCCCCTCAACGTTGTGGACACCTGGCGACACTTGAATGTTCGGGGACAGACAATCCAGCAGCTGCGCACCGAGCATCGCGGTGAGTGCATTGGGGTGGCAGAAATTCGCGGTGAAACTGTCGAATGGATTTCTCAAGGCTCCATGCCGGTGAAACCCTGAGAAGAACGCCAGGTTGGGTTCTTGCTCACACAGCACATAGGCGTTGTTGGTAATTGGATCGTGGCTGAACGATCCCGACAAACAAGCCAGAACAACCTGCTCACGGCCTAACTCCTCCCGCAGCCGGCAGGCCTCGAGAAGATCCTCCTCAATGTGGTTGCTGTTGGCACTCAGCACCACCAGTTCACATTCAAGGATGAGATCCCGGAGGGTATTGGGGCGTTGTTCGGTGGAGGAGACATGCGTCCCTGTGCTGCGCACCGTTGCCACGTGGCCAGCGTCCATGTTGGCGATCGCTTCTTTTGAAAACGCCCCGAGCAGATCGCGTCCGGGCCGGGCAGCGAGCATCAGGCGTCCAGCCTGGTTTTGCATGGCGCAGTTGTACGCCAGAGAGGCTGGATAGAGACCAACGCTGTAAAAGCCCACCTTTCCCGCCGCAACATCCCTCACCCGGCGTGCAATCGAGCCGGCATCAAGGCTGCGATCAAAAAAAGAGTTGCGCATCAGAACCGAGTAGGGACGCACAAAGCGTTCGCTGCACACCCTAAAGACCATCCCCTAGGGAGACTGTCAGGACTGATTGGTTGCTGCAACCGAACCATGGCACTGACCCTGTACGGCGGACCTCAGACCAGGGCTTCGATGCCCCGCTGGTACCTCGAAGAAAAAGGCATCCCCTATGAGCTGGTGGAGATCGACCTCCGCGGGAATCAACATCGTCAGCCCGACTATCTCGCGATCAATCCCTTTGGAAAATTGCCTGCGCTTGTCGACGACAGCTTGCTGGGTCCCGATGGACAACCACTGACGTTGTTCGAATCAGGAGCGATCCTTCTCCATCTCGCAGAACATCACGGCAAGGAAATCAAAGGACCAGCCCAGCGATCACTGATCAATCAATGGCTGCTCTTCGCCAACGCAACGCTGGCGATCGCCCTGTTTGTGCCAAGCAATCGTGAGCGCGAGTTTCCCCGGTTAATGCAAGAGCTCAATCATCAACTCACTCCAGGCCAACCCCTCGTTGGTGAGCAATGGGGTGCCGCTGACTGCGCCGTGACGGCGTATTTGGCCTATCTACCGATCTTCTTTCCACAGGAAGACCTATCGCCTTATCCAGCGATTGAAGCCTTGATTGCATCCACGCAGCAACGCCCGGCCTACCGCAAGGTGATGGGCATGAATTGACGAAAGGCGGTGTAATGCAGTCAAAAGCTGCTGCCATGCCTTTCAACCGCCAAGAGCTACTCCTGGCTTACCGCTGGCCAGCAGCCGTTGTGCTGTCCAGCCTGGCTCTATCAGCGGTGCTGTTGAAAGTGCTGAGTGAACCGATTCCGGTCCGGATCGATGGGGGGCTGCAAGTCGACAAATTGGTGATGCCCGCCAGTGTCACCATTCGCAGCGACCAACCCCTCCCGGTGTAAGGAACGGTGGGGGTTGACGCCCCCGTGACGATCACTGGTCAGCAACCACTCGTCATCGGCCCCGTCAAGGTTCAGTCCATTGATCGCCCGGTCGCGATCAATGGCACCGTCGATGCCAATGCCCAGGTGAGTTCCATCACGGGACCGGTTCAGGTGGATGGAGCCGTCACCGTGAAAGACACAGTCGCTATCGGAGGAACAGTGAACGTGGAAGGCAAGGTCGGAGCCGAAGTCAAACCCCATTTGCTCCCTTTTAAGTAGGAAGGCTGATCCCGCTCAGCGCGACTGATTACGGGGTGCTTGACCATCCCCGCAGGTCAAACCCTGCTCCCAGCGCCCCAATTGGCGAAGCCCCAAGGCGGCGATGGCAGCGCAAATCAAACCGATCACGCTCCAGCGGTTGCCTTGTCCAAAACCCACCAAAGCTGCACCACTCCAAAGCAGGGCCCAGGTGAAGGGCCGCGCTTTGCGCACTCGATCGAGTGCTGTGGAACAACTGCGGCAGTGAATGGTGTGGCTGTTGTAGCGGTCCATCAAGGCATGGGTCCCTAACCGCGACGGCAATGGCTGATCAGCAAAGGGTTCTCCACCGTTGTCGTTCAGCCAACGATGCAGAGCGGCGACGTACCGATCGCTGGTGGTGGGGAGATAAAAGGCTCGATCAGCAGCGGCGCTACCACCAGCACGCTCCAGAACCCGCTCCTGCCAATGCAGAAAAACCTGGTCATCCTCGAGCACTTTGTGGTTACCGATGTGCTGCAACCAACGCGGTCGCAAGCCGATGAGCAAGCGCGGAAGAGCCGATTGGAACTGGAAGGGAAAACGCGCAAAGAGGCGGCATTCACCACGCCGGATTGGGACGGCGTAAACCACCGTGAGGATGCGTCCGAAACCATCCGCCGTGAGGTCATGCCACATCAACTGAGGTGCACGGAAACAGGTGGATTGCGATCCCAGTTGCCCACGCCGTGGACCTTCCTCCCAAAACGCCTCAAAACCGTCCGACGCTTCCTTGGTGATCACTGCATTCACCGGAGCAGCATTCTCCCTCTTCCCCACAGTCCGGTGATGCGTGAAGGGCACATGACTCACATCCAGCACGTTCTCTAACAACGTGACGGCATCCATGGGCAGGTCCCGAAAGGTGTCCTGCACCGTCCAGCTCTGGGGATTCTCATCAAGGGCAGGGACCAACGGCAGCTCGGCCATCGCCGCTGCATCCGGGGCACCCATCCAGACAAACAACAGACCCTGACCTGTCGCTGTATGCAAGCTGGCGCACCGCGAACGACGCCCCTCAGGCTTGGTGTTGTCATCGGCCTGGGGAATCACACGGCAGTGACCCTCACCATCAAAACTCCAGCCGTGGTAGGGACACTCCAACTGTCCATCGGCATTGATCCGGCCCTCACTCAACGGCACCAGCCGATGAGGACAAACGTCCGGAAACACGCGCCAACAGTCGCCGCCGGCATCCCACCAAATCACCAGATCTCGTTCCAGCAATGTGAACCGACTCGGACGGGATGGATCGAGATCCTGGAGGTAAGCGATCGGCCACCACTGCTCGGTCCATGTCGGATGCATGACAACCGCTTTAAGGGCTGCCATCTTCGCCAAATGTCACATCAAACGGGCCATGACATCGAACCTGCTGATGCTGGGAGCCCGCCTGATTGAGGCTGCAGATGTATCCCGACAAACACTCCTGGTAGCGATCATCACAACTGAGACGCAGGCTGCCTAAGTATTTTCACCCTGTCGTGAGAACGACGCGTCGAGCATTGGAGCCTTTGGGAGAGGGCTCCATTTTTTTCGCCCAAACAAGGGCTAGGTGATTCAACGCACAATGGAGCCAACTGGTGGTCGGCGGCAGCCAACACGCTGACCCTTCTGTCTCAAACATCCGTGCCAAGACTGACTCCTGACCAGCTTCTGGATGAACTTTCGCGGATCGATGATCTGCTCATCGTCCAGGACCTAGATGGCGTCTGCATGCAGCTGGTGAAGGATCCACTGACACGGCAGATGAACCCCAGTTATGTCCGCGCCGCGGCCCAATTAGAAGGCCAGTTCATGGTTCTGACCAATGGAGAACATGAAGGCCGTCGCGGTGTAAATCGTCTGGTTGAAGCAGCCTTGGGCGATCCCTCAACACCGCAAAGGGATGGTCTGTACCTACCGGGTCTGGCCGCTGGGGGGGTGCAATTCCAAGACCGCTTTGGGACGTTGAGTCATCCAGGGGTGAGCCCCGAGGAAATGGATTTTCTCTCCCAAGCACCCAAACGGATGGAGGCACTGCTGCTGGAACAACTGCCGCAGCTTCTACCGAACTGCTCTTCCGCGGACATCCAGCACCTGGCCAAAACGGCCGTTCTGGACACCCAAGTTTCTCCAACGATCAATCTGAACGGGGTGTTCGAACGAATCCCAACCGATGTCGCCGGCCAGCGGGCCATGCAGACCATGCTGGATGCACTGATGCAGCAGCTGTTAAACGAAGCCTGTGCAGCAGGGCTCAGCAACTCGTTTTTCCTTCATGTGGCCCCAAACCTCGGACGGGATTCCGCAGGCCGTGAGCGATTGAAGCCTGCCATGACAGGCGATGTGGGCAGCACAGATATTCAATTCATGCTCACTGGTTCGATTAAGGAAGCCGGTCTACTCGTCCTGATTAATCAGCATGTGGCTCAGCGTCACGGCACGGCTCCATTTGGGGAGACGTTCAACGTCCGCACGGCTCCCAAGGATGCGTCCGAGCTGCTTCAACTGGTGAAAGAGCGTGTTCCGGCAGCACACATGCCTCGACTTGTTGGCGTCGGAGACACGGTGACATCGACGCAAGCCAGCGATGGCTCGCAGTGGCTTCGTGGGGGTAGCGACCGTGGATTTCTCACTCTGTTGCAAGACCTTGGACGCTGGTGCGGCCAGTCCAACCGTGTCGTGCTGGTGGACAGCAGCCATGGAGAGGTCGATCGACCGAGCCTGACGGATGGGCGTCTAGATGGAATCAGTGATCCGGACGATCCATTGCAGTTGGATGTCTTGATGCCAAACGGACCAACCCAGTACATCGCCTGGTTCCAAGAGCTGGCCAATCGCCGCCATTCAGTCGCCGTTGTTTAACGCATGCGTTTGTGACGCTCATGCCAGGCCGGCGTTGGCGTCAAACGCAGCAGAAAAGGCATCTGGGTGATTGATGGTTTCCCCCCGCTAACCCAAATGGCATGTTCTTCGCTCCAATGCCGTTGCCCGGGAACAATCAAGCGTGATTTGGAGGCATGGTCCGGCAGGTAAGCCGCCAGGAATCCTTTTTGTTCGACAAACAGTTGAAGATCAGAGAACAACACACCGTCGTCGGTCTCGATCAGCTCGAGTAAACCATCGGGCCGCAAGCCATAAATGATGCGGACATCGGCCAATTTCATCTCTCCGTAAACGCCGACATAGGACGCAGGCACGGGCCGCGTGGTGTTGCTGAAGGCATGCAGCCCACCGATAAACACCCTCAGACGCTGCGACAGCTCTGGGGTGAGGGCGCCATAACCGAATTCGAGCGTTCCGTCGTTGGTGATCCCAAGCCAGGCACGACCAGCTGCCGCCGCTTTGTTTCCGGCGGCCCAACGCCCATTGCCCATCAACAGATCACCATGCAGTCGCATGCCCAGCTCACCGTTGCCGATGCCGCGGGCAAAGGTCGGACCCGACGTAAACAACAGGGCATCGAGATCTGCATTGGCCTCCAGTTCTCGGTTCCAGCCTCCAAAGAATTCGACCGTGACCCAGCGGGGATCGATTAAGGCACTGGTGTAGCCAATCGCCACGAGCTCTCCATCCGGCCGTTCAACCAGAAGCTCCTGATCCTGGTGCAGACGGACGAGTTGATCACGCGAGGGCGGCGGTGGTTCAGGCTCCTGCAGCAATGCAG
>MDSZ01004488.1_pt1 | contig 13241 bp, 8 predicted proteins | sample 811201 | NCBI WGS metagenome assembly MDSZ01 (sample SAMN05326647, study PRJNA326480) | marine metagenome | isolation source: seawater | place: Indian Ocean: North | collected 2010
ACCCAACGTAATTTAGTTTTTGTTTGAAAATTGACCGAAGCAATGTCCGGGTTTGGATAATCATTATTGGTTTGATCAAAAATAAGAATAGGTTTCTTGAAGTCTGCAGTGAGTGATCCTTCCACCTTAAATCGTACTGGAAAACCAAATCCGCCATTGATGCCATTAAATTCATCATGGCAAGGGCGTAGTGTAATTTGCTGTATCTTGGCGGTTTCTCCCAAATCAATCTGTACCCATTTGGTGGTTTCGGGCGACTTTACGGTGGTACTGTGGTAGCCGTACTCTGGGCGCTTACTTTTTAGTTTGGCTTTGGAACGTAATGCAGTGATCTCTTTATCCATTGAAGCAAGTTGTGCTCCACCTTCCTTTTTGATTTCCTCATCTATAGCTGAAAGACTTTTCTTGAGGTTTGTTACGCGTTGCGAAAGATTGGATTTCTTTTTGGATAATTCAGGTTGTGAATCATAGGGGCGCTCAGCTCGGTCGACGGCTGCGAAGATTGATTGCAGGCTATAGTAGTGTTTTTGGGTAAAGGGATCGAATTTGTGATCGTGGCATCGTGCGCATTGAATGGTGGCACTGGTAAAGGTATTGAGGGTATTACTAACCATTTCATCACGGTCAATGTGGCGAGCTACTCGTCCGTCGATTTTGGATTCAGGAACTTCCACGTGGCCAATAAAATCCCACGGCCCAGCGGCAATAAAGCCCAGTCCTAGAATTCCGTCGGCTGTGCCGGGGAAAAGTGCGTCTCCGGCAATTTGTTCCTGAACAAAACGGGCGTAGGGTTTATCTCTGTTGAAGGAATCGATGACGTAGTCGCGATAGGGCCATGCATTTGGCCTGAGTTTGTCCTTATCGTAACCGCACGTATCAGCGTATTTGACTACATCAAGCCAGTGCCTTCCCCAACGTTCACCATAGTGCGGTGAAGCCAAGAGTCGGTCGGCCAGGCTGGATATAGCATAATCGCGGTTTTTTTTCGCTGCATTTTCAAAATCGGCGATTTCTTTTGGGGTAGGAGGTAAACCAATGAGGTCAAAAGTCATGCGGCGAATTAACGTGCGATTATCGGCTTCTGCAGATGGTGTGACCCTGGCTTCTATTTGTCTTGCGCGGATGAATTGATCAATGGGATTACGTGCCCAATCTTTTTGTGATTCAGTTAACTGGGGAAGAGTAGGGCGCTTTAATGGCTTTAAGGACCAATGTTGCTCCCACTTGGCGCCTTGCTTAATCCACTTGCGAATTGTGGTAATCTCTGAAGTTGAAAGTTTCTTGCCGCTCTCAACCGGAGGCATGATTTCCTCTAGGTCATTATGGGTTATACGAGTAAGAATTTCCTCTAGCGCTTCCCTGGTTTCGGACTCTATATCCAACCGTAAATCTCCTTTGCGTGATTCGGCATCCGGTCCGTGGCAATGGTAGCAGTTAGAGGTAAGGATAGGGCGTATTTGCCGATCGTATGAGATCGACTCGGCTGTCAGAATGCCCAAAGGAGCAATCAGAAAAATAACCTGAAGTAGGCGTGTCATCCGCGCTAGGAGATTATTTTCTATTCATAAAACAGTTCTGGAAAGGTTTTACTTTATAGGGTTAGAGCCGTTTGCAGCGGCTTACTTTGGTGATAATTTTTACAAGTGCCATTTTAACCGGCAGGTACATTTTTGTTCCATTGCAGTGTTTGCAATAAAAACTAGGTGGGGGGCGTCTGCATGGCGGGATTCCCTTTTCTCAAAAGGGGCGTGGCCAATACATTTGAGGCACCAGGGTTTGCTGGGATCCGGTTTTTCTGGCTCATCCATTATTTATTTAATAACTCCACCATGGCTTTGCCCATGCCTTCTCCGATTAGGTAGTAAGTTTCGGCGTTGCTATTCCAGTGATAGCCCTGGCGTGAAGGGGATTCTTCTGTCGGGCGAAAGAAATCACGTGTCTCCACACTGGCTATCGTTCCCTTGAATTCCCTTCGCTTAGCCACAGCATGTTGGGCGGCAATGATGCCCAGTCGACGGTCTACCTTTTGGTTGCGTCCACCAAATCCGCTTACGCCTATTACAATCGGTAGGTTAGGTGTTTTCCATTCCTTTCGGATATCCTTGATGAGGTTGGCTAGGTTTTCCTCATAAGCATTTACGTTATCCATGTTGCCACCGTCATTCCAACCCTGATGCCAGCCAAAGCCCACCACTTCATAACCTTTGCCATCATAGGCCGGGTAGTATTTTTTCAGATCCTTTAAGGTTTGGTTTACACCACTCAACATCTCGCGGTAGTAGAAACCAACTTTTGCTTCCACATCCTTCATCGTGGCCTTGGGTTCCCGTCGTTGCATGCCGCCTAACATCTTTTCCATCATGGCCTTGGGCGGCATGCCGGAACTGGGGGAACGAAAATCCACCATGATACTTTTACCTCCCCAACAGGTCTTAATTAAAAGCACCGGTTCTTCAATGGCGTCACCCACAATCGTGCCAAATCCAAGCTCCGGCCCGATCGTGGTATTGCGTGCACCAAAGCCCGGGCGCAAACCACCCTGTCTTTCATCATACCGAATCCATACATCCTTGCGCTTTACCCACTGTCCTTTCTTATCTTTCAGATGTGCAAACTTCGCCGCCGTCTTGGGATCTTTTACTAGATATTCCAAAGAGCCTTTGCCCTTCGTATGGCTCTTGGGATTGATATTCACTTGCCCTGCTCCTTGCATATTGGATTGGCCAGCCAATATGAAGACCTTGAGTTTGGCCTGAGTAGTGAGTGCCAGTAACAGGCTGAAAAATATGATGATATAACTGGATTTCATAGGTCCAGAGCTTATGGAACTTTCGTAGAGAGGCAAGTTACAGCTTTTTGATTAGGTTAAATTTACCTGGCTCAACAAGCTGTTTCTGAGGTGTGTTACCAGGCCAAAGAATAGTGGCTTCGATTTTCTTAGGAGAATTGGCCCCCAAGCCAAAGTGAAGAGTTAGGGAATTTTGGTTGCCTTCACCGGTGCTGCTATTGACGTGTCGCGTTAGGGTTTGTTCTCCAATTTTTAACCGGACTGTCGTGCCAATGGCTGCTCGATTGATCTCGCCCTTTCCCTGAAGCTGAATTGCCAGCCAGTGATTTGGGTTGCCACGGTTGCGCCAGAGGCGCCCGCCGCTGGCCAAATCCAAATCTCCATCCTTGTCGAAGTCGCACCAGGAAGCTTGATAGGTTTTAGCCGTACGAATGCCGGCTGGCTTAGTGATGTTGGAAAATTTCCAATTACCGTTATTGCGATACAGTACGCTGGTGTTACCTGCATAGACGGTGGTGAAAAAAAGGTCGAGGTCGCCGTCATTATCGTAATCAGCCAGGGCGGGGCTGGCATAGGATTCCTGCCAATGCAGGCCTGCTCCGTTGCTTTTATCTTCAAAGGCGAATTTACCAGATGGACCGCGGTTGCGGAGAAACTTGGGTCGATCTTGATAAGCGGGTGGATGACTAAAATTGCCAACAAAGAGATCCAGGTATCCGTCATTATCTAAATCACCCCATGCTGAACCAATGGTATGACCCCAGGCACCCAGTCCGCCATCGCCGGCGGTGCCTGATGGGGTGGCCGTTTCTGTGAACTTTCCCCCGCTATCGTTGCGCCAGAGGCGATTAGGGAAAAGGCGGTAGTTAGAAACGTATACGTCTACATTGCCATCAGCATCAAAGTCAGCAGCGCTAACTCCACGTGCAGACATATTACTTGCCTTGGGCAGTTCATGAGTCACAAAGTCTTCGCCTCCTACGTTGCGATAAAGTGCATCTGGATAAACCGCTTTTTGCCAGATTTCATAGCCCGCTACATATAAATCCAGATAGCCATCATTATCCATATCCACCCACGCTGCACCGCGACTGACTTTCATGGGGCGATTTGCTAGAGCTTTGGGAGTGACGTTGGTAAATTTTTTACCGGACTCATTGCGATATAATTTTCCGTTGGACCAGGAATAAAAATCCAGCCAGCCATCATTATTATAATCGCCCCATATGCCGTGGCCAGAAGGGCCTTCGCCGGTAAATCGCGAAAAATTTTTACCGCGTTCATTGACCCACAGGTTGCCATCATGAAGGTCTTCCCAGCCGTCGTTGTTAAAGTCACCCCAGGCAACTTGTCCTCCGCCGATGCCAAGGTTTAGTGGTTTTGTGGCATCTTCAAAAATAGGTTCTGCTCCAGATAAGGAAGCGATAACAACAGGTAGAGTTGCCAGTATTAATTGAGTTTTATTGAGCAGTGTCATGAGGGAGGGCTTCCATGAAATATTTATCGTGCCAAAGTTTCCTTTAAATCCGCCACCGTAAAGGCCATGATGGCCATGGAGGCAACGCATAGGTTAAATTCAACTGGATTAAGTTTATCCATGGTATCTGCATCAGTATGGTGGAACCAAAAATATTTTTCTCGGGCTACTTCCAAATGCATGACGGGTACGCCGCCAGTGATTAATTTCAGGACATCAGGGCCGCGGCAGCCTTTTTTGATTTCACCGGCTTGGATGGGTTTAAGTAGCCTTCCTACAGCCTGAATGGTTTCCATTCCTTTGCCGCTTCCCAAGAAGCCATATCCGCTGGGTTTGAAAACGCCACTATCTGATTCTATGGCAAGCACGTGGTTTTTGAGATCATCGGCATGACGGCGGGCATATTCCTTGGCACCTCTTATACCGTTTTCTTCATTAGTCCAAAGGACTACTCTTACAGTGCGCCGTGGTTTTAAACCCAGTTTAAGCATCAACCTCGCTGCCTCCCACGAGGCCACACAACCACCGCCATCATCCATCGCTCCCTGACCGACATCCCATGAATCAATGTGTCCGCTAACAATAATAATTTGCTCGGGATGTTCAGTTCCAGGGATATCTGCAATTACGTTGCGCGAATATCCATCAGGCAGATTGTGAGCTTCCATTTTCAAATTAACTGTTAGCTTCTCACCTCGTGCCTGCATCCGAGCAAGCATTTCCGCATCCTCCAATGATAAGGCTGCATGGGGGATTTTCTTTATCCCATCTTCATAAGCCATGTTCCCTGTGTGAGGCGATTGCATGGAGAAGGAGCCGACTGAACGAATCAGACTGGCGATCGCACCAACTTTCGAAGCTTCAATGGCTCCAAGTTTACGTACAATAACTGTCTCTCGGTATTCAGTGAAAGGTAGATTGAAGAGCACAATTTTACCCTTGGCCTGTGTGGCTTTGGCTTTTAGATCTGCAAAGCTTTTAACCACAAGTACTTCAGCGGTTATGCCTTCTTTGGGGGTTCCTACACTGCCGCCCAATCCCATCATGGGTAGGTTTCGTTTTCGTGGTTCAATTAAAGTAGCGGATTCTTTCCCGCGTATCCAGCGCGGTACTTTAACTTTTTCGCCGTGCACGTTTTTAAAGCCGTCTTTCTTCATCTCCTTCATGCACCAGTCGATAGCATTCTCAAGATTTTCTGAACCGGTAAAGCGAGGGCCGAAGGTGTCACAAAGTGTTTCAAGCCGTTTAAACCCAAAGGAACTATTAGTGGCTGCATGAATTAACTGGTTAGCTGTAACGGTATATTTAGGAGGAAGCTCGGCGGCAAAGGTCGAGACAGTCCAAAGGATAAAAGTGGGGAGAATTAATCGCTTCATTTGTAAATGGCAGTATGTAGTTTTCCGTTTTGGTCGATGTAGCCCCGGTTCATGGCCGGGGTGTTAAATTCCATAACGATGTTGCCCTTGGTATCAAGTCCAATGACCCCTCCTCGGCCACCGGCTTTTTTGAGGGTTTGCTGAACGACCGTCTTGGCGGCTTGTTCAATCGTTTCATTGGCGTATTTCATGCGCGCAGAAATATCAAAAGCTACTGCGTGCCGGATAAAGAATTCGCCGTGACCAGTACAGGAGATGGCGCAACTGGTATTATCAGCGTAGGTGCCTGCAGCAATAATGGGCGAATCACCAATGCGTCCATATTGTTTTCCGGTTAGGCCTCCTGTGGAGGTGCCTGCTGCTATATTGCCTGTTGAATCAAGCGCGGCGCAACCGACGGTGCCCAAATATTCACGGGTCATTTCCAGTTGCGATTGTTCCTCGGTTTTTTGTTTGGCTTTCCATTGCTCCAGTTGTTTCCATCGATGTTCGGTGTAGAAATATTTGCGGGGTACAATTTCCAGTCCCACTTTCTTGGCAAAGGTATCTGCTCCCTCACCTGCCAACATGACATGGGGGGTTTTCTTCATTACCGCATGTGCGGCGTGAATCGGGTTCTTAATAATCGTGACTCCGCCCACGGCTCCAGCCAGCAGGGTGTTGCCATCCATAATGGAGGCATCGAGTTCATTTTCCCCAGCGCTGGTAAAAACCGCACCCTTGCCAGCATTAAAAAGAGTGGAATCTTCCATTACCACAATGGCTGCCTGTACCGCTTCCAAAGCACTGCCTTTTTTAATTAAAACCGCGTGGCCCGCACGCAGGGCTCTAGTGAGGGTTTCGTGATATTGTTTTTCTTTGTTGGCCGGCATTTTAATGCCCTTACCTCCAGCTCCGGCGTGAATAACGATGGCAACAGGGGGTGCAGCAGAAGTACTCATAGTTAGTGCGCCCGAAACCAGTAAAAGCAGGGCGGTTAAGTTGTGTTTCATGGTCGGCACAAATTGTAGAGGATGCTATTGGGAATGGAATCCAATTTATCGAAGCTTGTCGGCAAGTCGCGATCAGTTATTGTCCTTGAAAGGCCGTCTTTTGAGTAATTAGGTTTATTTAGCCGTCAAATTGTAGTCATGCCGAACTCATCTAGAAAATTAGCTGCGATTGTTTTCACTGATATCGCTGGTTTTACTGAGTTGTCGGCACGTGACGAGTTAAAATCCCTCAAGCTTCTTGAGAATCAGCGTCGAATTTTTCAGCCGATCGTTTCGGAATTCGGGGGACAATGGTTAAAGGAAATGGGGGATGGACTCCTGCTTTCTTTTGAGAGTTCGCTCAACGCAGTGCGATGTGCGGTTGAACTGCAAATGGCTGCGCGAGCAGTGGAAGGTTTGGCCTTACGGATTGGGATCCATCAGGGAGATATTGTTTTACAAGGATCTGAGATTTTGGGTGATGGGGTTAACATCGCATCTCGGATTGAGCCCTTGGCTCCTGTGGGTGGTGTGGCCTTGTCAGAGAAAATTCATCAGGACATTAGTAGTCATCCAGAGCTTACCACTAAATTGCTAGGACGGCCTGACTTAAAGGGGGTGGCTCAGCAGTTAAATGTTTACTGTTTGACTTCGCACGGCCTACCTGAAGGAGAGGTGATTGAGAATAACTTCGGTCAGCCTGAAGGCGAAGCGGTAGGGGTATCAAATTCACGTGCTTTTTGGGTGTCGGCTGCGGGTGCACTTGGTTTTATAATCATTGGGATGCTGGCTGTGAATCTTTTTACTCCCTCGGTGGAAGATCAAAACTCGGGAGATCAACAGTCTCCTGTAAAAGGTTCTGGAGTCGGCAATTCCTCCTCTGGCGGTTCAATAGAAGCTATTGGAGGCAACTCGATCGCCATCCTGCCTTTTCAGGCTAAGGGTGGTGAGAACAATGCTATTTGGGCTGATGGTGTGCCTGATGATATAAGGCGACATCTCTCGCGGGTTAAGGAATTGAAAGTCATTTCGCGTAGATCCTCTGAAGTTTTTCGTAATGATTTAAAGACGGCCAAGGAGATTGCCGAGCGGTTGGGTGCGCGCTGGTTGCTGGTTGGAACCGTGCAACTCATGGCTGAGGAGAAATTATCCATCAGCGTGGAGTTGACTCAAGGTAATGAGATTAAATGGAGTGAGAAGTGGGATGAAATTGCCTTTAAGGATTTGCTTAGGGTACAGGAGGATATTGCTCGGGAAATTGCGCGTAAAATGGGGCAAACGGTTCCGCCGATCCAAATTGCTTCAGCTTACCCAAATGAGTATCAGCAAGCCCCGAATGACTCCGCAAATACCAACGCTCCCCGGGCTTTATTGGCGGCTCGGGTAAAAATGCCTTCTGATATACCTACCGAAAATTTTAAAGCTTGGGTTGCCTACTTGGAAGGACGCAAGCAATGGATCAAGCGTACTGATGAGGGGTTAAGGCGTGCCCGAGAGAAATTTACTCAATCGATCGGGTTCGATGAAAATTTTGCACTGGCTCATTGTTACCTGGCTTACGTAGACATGATCATGGCTGTATACAACGTGGAGCGGCCGGGGGATGTCATGCCGCGCGCCAAACATGCAGCCCGTCGGGCGCTGGAGTTAAATCCGCATCTAGGAGAGGCTCATGCCGCGATGGGCTACATCCAGCTGCTCTACGACTGGGACTTTGCGGCTTCTCGTGAGTCTTTTGAGAAAGCCATTAAGTACAATCCAAACCATGCCTTTACCTATTGCTGGTATGGCCAATATTTTCAAGTTGTGAAGGATGATAAGAAACGGCTTGAATTGACCCAAATGGCTATCGAACGGGAGCCGCTCAATCCGGTGATCATGGCTGTTCATGCCAAGTCCTTAAAAATAAACGGTGCACCAGATGAGGCGCGTGCACTGGTGGAACGGGCGATAGAAAATCACTCGGAATGTGCCCTGCCGCTTAAACGGAGGGCACTTTGGTATTTTAAAGATGGTAAGTATGCAAAGGCCCTGCCGCTCTACCGAAGGATTAAGGCACTGCAACCTGACCGTATTTGGGCGCAGGCCGGTGAAGCAATGTGTTTATTGAAGTTAGGTGAGGACGAACAGAAGGCTCAAGCTACTTTGGACCTGATTTTATCCAAGGCGGATTCAGGAGAGGAATTGATTCCTCCGGGGTTGATGATTTGGATTCATCGAAATCTGGGTGAACCTGAAAAAGCTTACCGGTGGGTGAAACATAGTGTGGAGCGTAGGTATCCCTTGGCGGCTTGGTTGCACTCCAATGATGATGATGATGAGGGAAGCTTGCCCGATCAGATTCGAGTGAAAAAAATTCTTGAGCCGGTGGGTATGCAAAAATACAAGGCCGGCTTGAGTAAAGAGTAGGCAGGTTTTCTTTTAACGCCGGATATCCTCTAGCTGTTTTTTGCTCAAGGGAGGTTTTAATTGGTCGAGAATCTTACGGTTTAATAGTGCCATATCCGCTTCAATTCTGGCCACCTCACCTGAAGCCTTGCGAACGGTTTTTTCATCGGTTTTTTCAGTGAAAAGGCTCTGGGTCATTTTTCGGCGTGCGTCGGCTCTTTGTTTATTTAGTGCTTCAAACTGTTGCCGGTGCTCGCGCATTAGGCTTGAAAAATTGCGACGTTGTTCAGCGCTCATCACGCGAATCCAAGGGGGCGGTGGGCGGCGGTTGGTATTGGCCGGTGGATTCTGCAAGTTGGGTTGGGGGTCTGGTTCAATGCGGGTCATGAGTTCGCGTTCCTTGCGTAGGAAAGGGCGGCCGCGTCCGGCAATTTTGCGTGCTCCTTGAATTTGTTTTTTGACAAGTTCAGTGCCGCGTTTGATACCCCGGGCTTGCGGGCCGCTGGTCATGAGGTTGCTCTCGAGTGTGACATGCATGAGGGACATGGCATGGCCCAATTCATGGGCAAACACTCTGCCTTGCTGCGGCCGCTCGGTGGTGCCGTCGGGAAACTTGCCTGTGGGGGAATTGGAATACTTGGCGTATTTCATTTGGGGCAGAAGCACAAAGCCGCGGTCAGGGAAATAACGACCTCCAAAGCCCAGCGGCATGGTATGTAACAATACAACATGAAAGACGGGTTCCTTGAGTTCAGGAATGGCGCGATCTAGTTGGCGGTTGCTTTGGGTTTGGAAAGCGATCTTTTCTAGACCAAATAGACCGGCATAAGCCTTGGCGGCTTTTTCATCAGCCTGCAAAATATTCTCCTCTTTAATGAAGAACTCTATGTCTGCAGGCTTCCAGATCTCGTTTGCTTCCTTCAGGAGTTTTTTGATGTCCACCTTATCCTTTGGCGCATTAATTTCGGGCACTGTCGATTTGAGATAATGGATATGAAGAGGAACCCGAATTAGTTCTGCAGCCTGTAGGGTCAGGGGGGCAAAGCTAAAGAGTAAGATTAGTTTAAATAGCTTGGTTTTCATTTTAACTTCGCGAGCTTTTTGCGAATCATTGATGATTGTTGGTCAGTTAACACCTGCCAGCAGGCTAAGCCGTTGCCAACCAAATCCCACTCATCAAATTCCCAAACTACTTTTTTGTTTTTGGTGATTTCAAAGATTTGCGGGTTCTTGTCTCCTGCATGGCAATTGCCAATAATGCGGTTGCCATTTTCCAATTCCTGCAGGCAGGTCATCCAGCCTAATCCAATCTTGGTTCCCGGAACCTGCTCTTTAATTTCCCAAACCACTTTTTTATCCGGCGAAACTTCCACTACACTTTTGCCGCTACCAGAGGCAATGAGTGTATTACCATTCTTTAGCCGGATAGCTCCGTAGACACGGGTTTTGATCAGGTAATCCCAAACTACTTTTCCATTGCGATCATATTCAGTCACTACTCCGGGTTGTTCAGAACAAACAAGCAAAGTTCCCGAAGGGGTATGGCGTGCCCACCGGGTGCTGGTTGTGCCGCCGGGCTTTAAAGGAAACTGATGAATGAGTTTCCCTTTTTTATTCACCTCAATCACTCGGCCCACCTTGCTCTCAACAATCATGGTGTTGCCGTTTTCCAAACGTGCGAAGGCGTGCACATCTACTCGCTTGCCTTTGTTGCCGTTCATGTTGGCAGAGTCGTAGGTCCACACTACTTTTTTATCGAGAGTGATTTCCTTAAGCGTTGTCCAGGTATCATGAAAGAGTATGTTACCATTTGGCAGCAGGTGTACGTCGTGATGGCCGGTATGGCCTCGCTGTGGCCCAGCTGTTTTGTGTGACCATAGGACCTCACCGCTGGCGTCTGTAATGGCGAGGATGTTCTTGCCATAGGATGCTCCTACCAGCACGAGCCTCTCGGCTTGGGTGGTGAAAGAGGCTAGACAAAGGTAGAGAACAGGTAAAATTCGCAGAGTGGTTCGCATAAATTCGAAATTAGCTGAGTTAGTGGATTACGTCCAGTTATCATGAAAATGTAGTTTTAAGTTAAGTTTTGGGGCTGAATTCCCGATATTGTATCTGAGCAGGTATAAAGCATTCACTATAATCACTACAAAATAAATATATTATTGTAATAGACAGTTTTTTAGAAATCAGATAGTGTGGGCTGAAGTTTTTTCGTGAGATGAAATCAATATTTACAACAAAGCGTATAGTCACCGGCTTGGTGATCGTATTGTTGATATTTGTCTGGGTGCTACTTCCACGAGAAGCGGGTCAAAGCCAGCTTTCGAATAATGTTAAAGCAAGAGGTGTAGCTGTTAGTATGGAGGTAAAGCAGGCAACACAAAGAGTGGAGGCTGCTTTTGCTAGTTCGATTGAGTCGGAGGTTGTTCAGATTGCTTCGCCTTCGACAGTGACCGAACCTTTGACCCCAGTTGCTGATGTTGACCCGGATGCGCAAAAAAAGAAGGTCGGTAAAGTAAAGATTACTCAGGACACCTTGGGTCGGATCACACGTGGCAAGGAGTCATTGGTTGCGGTTCCGCTTTTTGATGGCGAAGTGATTCAGGTTCAACTTGAGGAACGTCAGCCTTTGGGGTCAGCAGGTACGTTAGTTTACGGGAAAGTGCAAGGGGAGCCCAATAGTCGGGTGCACTTTTCAATTGTCAAACATGCGATGGTTGCAAGTTTTATTTTAGAGGATGGGCGGGAGTTCAAGATCAGCTCGATGCCGCAGGGTAAACATGAATACCAGTTGGCTGAAATTGATACTATTGCTATGCTTCGTCACCATAAATTTCCGGGAGTGCCGGGCCCTGTTCATACCGGATATGTTAATGGTGAGAAAGTGATCGCTCTTCCGTCTTACGTTGTAGCCATACCCAAAAATCAAATGCCATTACGCAAGATGTTGGGGGAGGAAGTTTGGGATCGGGAAATGAAGGTGGTTGTCATACAGCCTGATCATGATGGTTTAACTAGTCGGGTTAAATTGCGCCGACCGTATGGAGAAGCTGGTAGGTCAGATAACACTCAGTCTTCTGAGAAAACACCTTCCGGGTTAATGGCATCGACGACACAGCAGGCGCAAGTGCAACCAGCAGGGTTAGGGGGAGGTGGATGGGTTATTAATAAATATGGTCAATGGCAGAAAAAGCCCGTGGTTGGTCGAGGCGGATCAGGCGGAGGAGTGAGTGTAGGATTTTGGTATACCCCCAAGGTTGAAACACTCTTCGGGGATGCGGCCAAAGTTGAAGCTGAGGCCGGTACGCGAATTGCTGCAGCCAATCAGGCGAACAAGGATAGCGGGTTATCCTTTTCTTTCGGTATGGCGGGCAGTGCCTATCGAATTTCCAAAGAGTTTGACGGGACCCAGATCAATGCATCTCTGGATTACATAACCCCATGGAGAAACAATGATACTGCCGTCAATAAGGCGTTAAATCAGCAGCGTGATTCTAGTAAAGCTGATTTAGTTACGGTAATGATAGACGGTACGAAGACCGCAGGAGTGGCAGGTCTGGCTTGGTTATTGAAAGATATTAAGGGTAAGGAAACGCATGCCTATAACTCCATAGTTCATAAATCTGTGCCCGCCAATGTGGCATGGGATCACAAAACGTGGGCTCATGAAGCTGGACACAATATGGGATTAGGCCATGATGCCGCTCAAGGAGCGAAGGGGATTTTAGCTAATTCATGGGGAAATCATTTCATGTCTAACGGAAAAGGATACCATACGATTATGGCTTACCCGAAGGCTCCCTACTCAAATACCGCCCTAGTTTGGGCTGGTCCAAATGTTGATTATAACGGCACGAAGTCAGGCTCTGCCGCTGCGGATGCTGTTGGGACTCTGAGGCAGACATCAGTTCCCATAATGAGTTACAGGTAAGCCTTACTCATGTAAAAAGTAGGTAATTTCCCCTTCCATCAACTGACTGCTTCCTTAAACATCTTGTAACTTCACTAAGAAGTGAAACGTCCACTTAAGAGGTCGTTTAGAGCAATATTTGCTTGGGAAATTTCGTGGTGTTTTGGCAGTTATTTAAGTTTCAGCGTTTTTAACCATTTAAAGACCCATTAGAGGTATAAATGGCATGGTAAATGGTGTGATATAGGCATAAATGTTAAGAAAACCCTTACAAATCGATGGACAGGATGAAAACTGAGGCATAATTTGGAGGGAGAGACTAGGGAGAACA
>MDSZ01102521.1_pt1 | contig 13237 bp, 20 predicted proteins | sample 811201 | NCBI WGS metagenome assembly MDSZ01 (sample SAMN05326647, study PRJNA326480) | marine metagenome | isolation source: seawater | place: Indian Ocean: North | collected 2010
AAACGGATTATTGGTTTTAGACCGTTTAGAAATAATAACGATTTATTCAAGGTTAAGGGGTTGGGTAAGAAGACTTTAAAGCAATTAGGCATTGAAAGAATTAAGAAAAAGCAGAAAAAGTGGTATAATATTGAAGGTGTAGATTACCCGGATTATAGTTTAGCTAAAGATACTAAGTATGGTATTATTGATTTATTTTGGAGAATACCTAAAGAGCGTAGAAAATCAATAGCAGAGCCATCTCTATGGATATTAAGAATGAGAAGGATTAGCGAACGAATAAGAGATGAAGGCCCTGAGGGCCCGTCAAGTCGATATGTGGATAATTCATATATGTGGGAACCAGGTTTCAAATTTCCTTGGGAAGATTGAAAAAATAAAAAAGTTATATAATTATTTTTATGTGTGCGATTTTTGGATCCCCTCATGCAACTATGGTTGAGATACTATATGATGCTAATAAAGAACGTGGTAATTTTGCTAGTAGTATAGTTCAACTAACTGAATATGAGCAGCATGTTATTAAAAAAGAAGGTGATATAGATTTTGAAAAAACTAAGTTAGATAAAAAAAATAACTACTACTTAGGTCATGTACAAGCTCCTACATCTGCACAAAGAAAATGGCATTACGATACATCACACCCCTTTGAAACTATGTCGTGGATGGTATTTCATAACGGTGTTATAACTAATGAAGAATCAATCAGAAACAGACATCTATCACATGTACTAAATCCTGTTGACTCGGCTTTAATAGTCAATCTTATACAACAGCATATGGAAAGAGACGAATCTAAAAAACCTAACCCTATAAAATATATTAAAAAGGCTTTAGAAGATTTGGAAGGCTCATTTGCTCTATCAATAGTTGATTGCGATACTAATGAGTTATATCTTGCTAGGGTAGGGTCTGCTCTTCACTATAATAATGTTGGCTGTTTTTCAACTATGCCTGGTAATAACTATAAAGAAGTACCTGAGGGTACTATTTTAAGACTTAATAGAAAGACAGGTAAGTTTAATAAAGTTGGTTCCTTTAAATATACATCCCCATTTTTATTTATATGAGTGATCTATTTATATTCTCTGCTACAAAAGAAAAAAAAGAAGATACTCTACTTTATCAAACTTCAGATTATAGAGATGAAATTTTCTTTAAAGAAAATAATACTGATTCTTTACAAACAATTTACAATAAAGCTATAGACTTCTCTATAAAGGAAAATATACAGTATATAGTTTTAATACATGATGATGTTATTTTAGAAAACTTTTCGCATGAAAAGATTTTAGATAATTTTAAAACGTATGATGTTTTAGGTGTTGCTGGAACAGCTGAAGTTAAACTACAAAAACCAGCTTTATGGCACTTAATGGGTGGCGGTCTAGGTAGTGATAAACTTCATGGAGCTGTAGCGCACTTACATGGTAAAGAAAAATTTATGACTAGTTTTGGTCCTTACCCTCATAGAGCTATTTTATTAGATGGGGTATTTCTAGCTATTAAAAGAGAAGTATTTAAAAAAGTAAGATTTGACGAGGACTGTCCTTCTAAATTTCACTTTTATGATTTAGATTATACTATGGCATCTCATAAAGCCGGCTTTCGTAATGGGGTTTCCGATATATACATTACTCATGAATCACCAGGATTAACTAATTTTTCCGATGAGTTTAACGAGGGTCAAGAATGGTTCTTGAATAAATGGAAAAAGTAACTATACTACTGTTGTGAGTAAATTAGACTTAGATTATTTCGAAAATATTCTAATTTTTAAGTCTCTAACTGATAGTGGGTATCTTGCAAGTATTGCTGATATAGTTCAGCCGGCTTATTTTAAGAATAAAGCTATAGCTGAAGTTTTTACTATTATCAAAGACTTTAATGAGAAGCGGAATAAACTACCTACTACAACTGAGCTAAAGTCTTATTTAGTTACTGATGATCAAAAAGAATCATTCAAGGATCTAGTAACTTCCTTTTCTGATATAGATAAAAATTTAGATAAAGATGAACTATATGATAATACCGAGCAGTTCTTAAAAGAGAAAGCAGTTTATCATACTATGCTTGAAGTAGCTGAAGATGTTGCTAAAGGTAAAGTAGACACCTCTATAGTTTTAGATAAATTTGAAAAATCTTGTAATATAAACTTAGTAACAGATCTTGGATTAGATATTCATGAAAATATAGATCTTGTTATTAATGATATAAATTCCGTAGAAAGACATATTCCTAGTAACTGGGAGTGGTTAGATAGTAATCTTGATGGTGGGTTTTTAGAAGCTGGTAAATCTTTATATGTATTTGCTGGTGAAACTAATATTGGTAAGTCTATATTTTTAGGTAATATCGCTCGTAATATTGCAGGTCAGGGTAAAAATGTTTTATTAGTAACTCTAGAAATGTCGGAGTTACTTTATGCGCGGCGTATATGTACTAATATATCTAAGATACCTATTAGAGAAATGAATACTAATACTGCTCTACTTAAGCAAGCAGTAGAAGAAGAACCCGGAAAGATTTTTATTAAAGAGTTTCCCCCTTCAACTATAACAGCTAATCAACTTAAAGCATTTGTAAAGAAGTTCTCTGAAAAGGGCATAAAACTTGATGCTATAGTGTTAGATTATCTTAACTTAATGCATTCTTCTATAGGTAATAATTCATATGAAAGAATAAAGCATGTAACAGAGCAAGTAAGAGCAATGAGCTATCTCTTTGAATGTCCTATTATATCAGCAACGCAGCTTAATAGAGCTGGGTTTGACCAAGACAATCCAGATCTTGCTACTATTTCCGAATCGATTGGTCTAGCAGCTACTGCTGATGTAATTGCTTCTATATATCAAAATGAGGAAGATAGAGAGTTGGGTATTATTCGTTTAGGTATGATGAAAAATCGCTATGGTCCTCGAGGTACTACTCAAGCTATGAGAATCGACTATTCTACTCTTACTATTGAGCAAGCAGATGATATAGAATTAGAAGACGATAGTAGTGAAACGCTAGGTGCTTTAGCAGCTCTTGCAAATTCTTAAAAGGAACTAAATAGTCAAAGTGAATATCCTAATATATACGGATAATGATTTAGATGGTGCTGGTTCTGCTTTATTGTTAAAATGGTACTTTAAACAAGCTAAAGATATTGTAGTAGTCGAAACAGGTGAATCTATTCTAGCTTCTAATTTTAAAAGTAGAGAGAATACTCACGATCATTTCGATAAAATTTTTATCTTAGATCTTGCTTTGACTAAAGATATCATACCTTACATAGATAAAGAAAAAGTAGTAGTTATAGACCATCACGCTGATCACTATGATTTAAAAGAATATTATAAGAATGCTAAAGCTATTATTATACCAGGTTCTTCATGTGTAGAACTAATTAGTAAGATATTTAGTAAAAAACTTAATCTGACCGAAGCTCAACAGACTTTAATAGATCATATTGATAGTTATGATAGCTTCAACTTCAAATGTAAAGAGCCTCTTAAACTAAACGCCATTTTTAATTGTTATAACAGACCTAAGGTTGAAAAGTTTATAGAAGCCTTCTATGATGGGTTTAGAGAGTATACTTTATTTGAAAAAAACTCTATAAATCTCCACTTTAAAAAATTAAAAGAGCAAATTAACCAGGCTGAAATATACAAAGGTAAAATTAAAGATTATGATGTTGTAGCTACTTTTGCTGATTACGCTATTAATGAAGTAGCGCGTTATTTTATAAACAAACATAAAGCTGAAATAGGCATAGTAGTAAATAAGAAAGCAAAGGTAGTTTCTTTTAGACGGGCTAAACAATCAAAAATAGATGTAAGCATACTTGCAAAAACTTTATGTGATGGAGGAGGGTCAGTAGCTGCAGCTGGAGGTAAGTTAACAGAAAAATTTGGAGAATTAACAAAACAATTTAAACTATGCTAAAACCAGGAGGAGAACCAGGCCCATTTCATACCATACAGGGTAAAGAAACTGAACATTTATTATTATGTTTTTGTACTTTTTGTTCGCTACTTAAAGGAAAAAAGCTATCATATCAAAATATATTTCTTCTCTTGCTTAAAGAGAAAAGATTAAGAGATTTATTTAAAGACCTTTTAACAGTTGATACTAATTATGAAATGGTTAAAATGTTTATAGATTTTGACCCCTTAATTACTAAGTCTAAATACGTTACAAAATTCCTTAATAATAATAAAAATTTAAAACTATGATTACTGAAAAAGAGAAGCTAATTTACAATAGTTATTTGTATGCTTCTCGATCAGTAAAAAATAAGCCAGTAAAATTTAGACAAAATTTTGATAAGCTTGATAGTAGATCAGAAGTAGCATTAAAAAAACTATCTATTTTTTTATCTAAGTATAATCATATAAACTATAACGATTATTTTATATCACCATACAAAGTATATGGAGTAGATAACTATTTCGATTTACAGTTCTTTAATACTAGAAAAGCTTTAAAATGTTATTCTTTATATTGTAAAGAAAAAGAATTACAAAATCCCGATAGTGAGGATAGTATCGACACGTTAAAGGATTGCTTAAAATTTATTTTTGATTATTGTTGTGAACATAAAATAACTTTAGAGCAATATAAGTCATCAACTAATACCGAAGGATCAGTTCCTAAAATCTTCAAACATCTTAAAGATCATAAAATAAATTTTTATACTCTACATTCTCTTAATATAGAAAAACTTATTGAAGAGCAAGATAAGGAAATTATCAATTGGATAATAAAGGATTTCACAACCCTCTATAACGGAACACGTGTAAAATTTATTACTTCTAAAATCTTAAAAGAGAAAGCTAGAAAAGGAATTAAAATAATAGAAGAACAGTTGAATAATAAATTTTCGTAGTTATTATAAAGATATATGAGTGCATTTAATTCATCAATGTTTCAATCAATAAAAGACGCTCTTGTAAGCGATACACAAAAAAGTAATACTAGTTATAACGAAATCATGTCTTGCCGTCCCGGTAATACATATACGGTAAGGCTCTTGCCTTATGGTCCCGATCCCGCTAAAACCTTCTTCCATTATTATAATCATGGATGGACGTCATTTGCGACTGGTCAGTATGTTCAAGCTCTCAGTCCTCAAACCTTTGGGGAAAGAGATCCAATTGCTGAAGAACGATATAAGGTTTTAAGAACCGGAAATCAAGAAGAGAAGGAAAAGATGCAAGCTGTAAAACGCTTGGAAAAATGGCTTGTTAATGTTTATGTTATTGACGATCCTACTAATCCTGATAATAACGGTAAAGTAAAAATGCTTAGATATGGTAAGCAGCTTCATAAAATTGTTACCGAAGCTATTGAAGGTGAGGATGCTGAAGAGTTTGGTCCTCGTATCTTTGATTTAGGTCCTGATGGAGCAAGTTTAAAAATTAAAGTTGAAGATCAAGGCGGTTATCCTACTTATGTATCTTCTAGATTTACTACTGTCGGTGCTTTAGAATTATCTGAAGATGAGCAAAAAGATATTTATGATAATGTTTTTAAGCTTGATGAGGTTTTTACCCTTAAGTCTACTGATGACTTAAAAGCTATGCTTAATGAGCATTACTATTGTAGAACTGAGGAAGATGCTGCTGAAGTAGTTAATACGCAATCTGTAACTAATGTAGTAGCTGAGCCTGCTACAGCTTCTGTTAGTACTACTACAGAAGAGACTACTACAGAAGATGATATTGATGAACTCTTAAAAGATCTTTAAAATGACTGAAGAGGAAAAAGCTTTAATTATGAATTTTGTGGGTCAGACCTATGGTCAATCTCATAAAAACGATCAAATGATAGTTGGTCAATCAAATAGTTTAACTCCACAATCAGAATTAGTAAAACAACAGTTTGAAAGTATAGCTAGAGCTCCTACTCAGCAACAACAAGTACAAACACCACCGACCGCTCCTCAAGAGCCACAACCGCAACCAGTACAAGAAGCACCGCCTGTCTCTTATGAGCAAGCAGTTAGAGAATTACAAGAAGCGGAACCGGTTCCTATTGTAGAAGAGCAAAACGGCAATCAACTCGAATTCAATTTAAAAGACCCTGAAAAAATTGATATGCTTATTGATGCTATCAAGAGTAACGGGTTGCTATTAAAAGAAATTATATTACTCTTAGAAAAGAATGGAAGAAGAAAGAAGCCTTCAGATAAAAAACCGGGATGAATTTCTAAAATACTTAGACTCTTTATCAAAGATAAATGAAAGTGCTATTCTAACTATTAAAAAGGATAAAATAGAAAGTTTAGTAGCAAGTCCCGATAATACTCTTATTTTATATTCCGAATTTAACTCTAAATCTGATTTTGAAGATAGTATTAATATCCCAGATCTTAAAAAACTATCTAGAGTTATAGATACTATTCCTAGTAGTGATATTGAGTTTAAAGTTAACTCTAATAATTTAGAATATAAAGGAAACGGTATTAAATTTAAGTATCACTTGTTCGAAGAAGGATTCCTAACTAAGCCTAATCTTAATTTAGATAAAATTAATTCTTTTGAGTTTGATATAAAGTTTAGTTTAGATAAAACTCTCTTAAATCAGATTTTTAAAGGTAGTACTTTTGCGTCTGAGACTAATAAAATATATTTTTATACTGAAGATGGTCAATTAATGGCTGAACTTACAGATAGAGCAAGGCATAATACTGATAACTTTACTTTAACATTGCAGCCAGCTAAGTTTGATTTAAAGCCTACTCCTGTAAACTTTGATAATATAAGACTTCTTACTAATATAAGTAATAATTTTGCTGTTAAGATTAATACTCAATTTGGTGTTGTTGTATTTGATAATTCACTAAACAATATTAAATTAAAGTATATTATATCTTCCCTAACGCAATGAACAAACAAACAAAAAATAAACTACAGACAGCTAGTTATTTTATTAAACGTCTTAAAGACTCAGGCTTTGAAACTTGGAAAATTTACAATGGTTATGATGAACAAGACCCTAGAAAATGGACAGTTTTAGTAGACCCCGGAGGAAAATCAGTTTTTATTACCTGTTTTGAGAATACTCCGTTCAAAGGAGAGTATTTATTTTCATTTGACGACGGTAATAGGGATTTTAGACCGGGATTTAGCTTAAAAACATTTTCTATTGAGGTTGTAGTAAGAAAACTACTCGAAAACGGTGTTAAACAACGAGAAGAAAAGGTAGATATTAATAAATAATGTTATGGATGAAGAAGACCCACGTGATAAAGAGTTAAGAGAGCTTATTGAAGAGGCTCTTAAGCTTAACGTAGGGACAAGAAAGAAGATCAAAGGGCAAAGAGATTTAGCTGATAGAGTTGTAGCTATTTTACAAGAATACCTAGACAGTTTTATATTACTGGCATATGATATAGAGGGTAACCCGGTTCAAATTAAAGCAGCTAAATCTCCACAACAAAATGAAGCTCTAAACTCCATACTACTTAAATATTTTTCTTCTGAAGTAGGAAAAATGTAATGTTTCGTAAAAAAGTTCTAAAAAGAGACGTATATGCATGTAAAACCGGTGATTATGCTGGCCAAATGTTTATAATTATAAGTGAATCTAAAGATTTTATAGAATGTTTAAGTATTCCGGAAGTAAAAAACGTTAAAATACCGTTAGAATCCTTTGATTCTGGAAGGAACTCTGGTATAATAGAATATGTAGAAACTATACCTAAGTCTATCTTTAAGGTTAGTAAGGCTCAATACGAAAAAAATGAAAACTCTAATAATTGATGGTAATAATCTTGTTCACCGTACTTTTCATACTGCTAATTTACAGAAAAAGCGATACGAAAATGTAGAAGTTAAAGGTCTTCATATATTTTTTACAATTAATGCTATATATTCTTATGTTAAAAAGTTTCTACCTGAAAAAACTTTAATAGTCTGGGATGAAAAGATAGATTACCAAAAAAATAAAAGAAAAGAACTATCGTCTGAGTATAAAGGTAATAGAACTAGTGATAATACGCCTCATCAAAACAATGAAGATATTAAACTTCTATGCAAAACTTTAGGTATACCATCTATATTTCCTAGAGAACTAGAAGCTGATGATATTATTGCTTATATTTGTAAAGAAACTCCCGGTAAAAAGATTATCGTATCTGTAGATAGAGATTTTCTTCAACTTATTGATAAAGATACATTGTTATTCGATCCTATTAGAAAAAAATATTTTGAATTAGATAATTTTGAAGAAAATACAGGATTTAAAGATATATCTGATTGGTTTACCGCTAAATGTTTAACTGGTGATAAGTCTGATAATATATCAGGTATACCCGGCTTTGGTAAAGTTAAAGTTAAAAAGTTTCTCGATGGAGAAATTAAACTTACAACCGAACAAGAAGAAAAATATTTCTCTAATCGCGACTTATTTAGATTAGATCTCTATGAAGATTTTCTTAATGAAAAAACTTACTATAAAAATCAATTAGCTAATGGCGAATCCGGTGATTACAACCACTTTATAGAGTTAGTTGAAAAGTATAATATGGTTTCTATACTTAAACGTAAAGATCATTGGTATGAAACGTTCTTTTTGAAAAGCTTTTTAACTTCTTTAAATGATTAATCTACCTAGAGAGTATGTAGTTCAAAAATTTTATGAATATTCGTTCGGTCCTACATATAATAAGTTTAATAACGTATATTTAGGTGGCTGCTTTATATGTAAAGAAGGTGGCTCGTTAGGTAAAAAGCGACGCTTTTACTATATACCCGAAAATGATAACCTTTATTGTCATAACTGCGGTTGGTCAAGTAAGCCGCTAAAGTGGGTCAAAAAAGTAACAGGGTACTCTGATGCTGAGATTATTGAAGAGCTCAAAGATTATTCAGTTGAAATAGAGATAGAAAATGAAGAGGTTAAGCCAACTATTAAAATCGAGACCTTACCTAAGGATAGTATTAATTTGTTTGATGAGCTTCAGCGCGACTATTATAATAACAACGATATTGTTAGATCTACTAGACATCTTATTAAAGAGCGTAGATTAGATACTGCTGTAAATAGACCTGATAGTCTCTATCTTTCTTTAATTGATAAAGTTCATAAAAATAGATTAGTTATACCTTTTGTAAACGAAAATAATGAAATAGAATTTTATCAAACAAGAACTGTACTAAACCGTGATAATAAAATAAAGCCTAAGTACTTAGGTAAAGTAGGATCGGAAAAAACTCTATTTAATATAGATAAAGTTACTAATGATCATGATAAGGTCTATATATTTGAAGGACCTATAAATGCTTTTTTTACTAATAACTCTATAGCAGTAGCAGGTATTACTGAAAGAGGTAAATCATTTACACAGCGTCAACAACAACAGCTAGATGGCGTATTGAGGTTTTTTGATATAGTATGGATACTAGACTCGCAATGGATTGATAGAGCTTCATTAATAAAATCTGAAGTACTACTTAAACAAGGTGAAAAAGTCTTTATATGGCCTGAAAAATTTGGCAAGAGGTTTAAAGACTTTAATGATATAGCTATAGCATGTAAGATAGATGAAATAAAGTGGGACTTTATAAAAAATAATACCTTCGAGGGTATCGAAGGTATTATTAAGTTAACTGAAATTAAAAAATATAGTAATATTACACGTACTTAAATTGAGGATTTTCAGTTTGAGCTAAATATCCCTTAAATGACTCAGTTACTCCCGCCAACTCTGTAGCTACTCTAGAAATCTTTCTTTGCTCTGATTGCTTCATTCTGTCAAAAATGGTATCCGGCTCCGCATTAGCTAATTTTTGTTGAATAGAGTTCTGCTCTTCCCCATTGAGATAATCAAGAAATTCTTCCATTCTTTTAATCCAGCTTCTTAATTCATCTTTCATAGCTTCATTTCTTTCAGCTACTGCAGAAGCTGCTTTTAATGCTGGGTCATCAGCTTGTACATCAACATCAACATCTAGATCAAACTCTTCAGGGTTAGTATCTTGATCAAGAGAATTTTCAAAAGCCTCTCTATCATCATCTTGTTCACTTAGAACTTTAAAGAACCGATTTTCAAACTTAGTCATACAATTATTTATGCTAGAGCATAAATAAATATGTGGCTAATAACGGATATTACCCTTATTTTACAGGAATTGCTGATAAGCAGTTTTCACCTAGTTTAAATACTGATGGTCAAATACGTAAGTATAAAGAGGATGAAGCTAATCAAAAAGCTCCTCCTATACTTCCTTATGAATTACAACAGATAGAGCAGCTACTAGGAGATACCTTTGTCTCCTTAGCGGAACTAAGGGGTATGCTTGATGTAGCCTCTAGTAGAAGTGGTATAGATAGCAGTACATTAGATAGTATTAATCAAAAGATAGATCAAATAAATAAAATATTAACTCTTGAAATTCCTGAAGACCTATCTAAAATAGGTATATGAGAATAGCCATCTCTCTTTCTTTAGTCTTAATAATCTCTCTTGCTCTAGGCTATGCCTTACGAAACATACTAGGGTTTTTTGAAACTGCTATCTTAGCAGCATTTTTACAATTAATAGCTCCTTCAATCTGGAATGCTATTTTTAAATATAAAGAACAGATTTTTCAACTTGAAAGTGAAATCAATTATCTTGTAGATCTTAATACTGCAGAAGTTGACTGCCCATGTGGAAATTATAAATTTAGTGAAATAGTGGTAGTAACAGATGATACAGTTGAAACTAAATGTCCAAAATGTGAAGGAACTTATAGATTAATACCAAGTGTTAGAGCAGTACTTACTACAGAAGTTTTAGATGTTGAGAAAAAGCCTTTCGAAGATTTAAAAATTGGAAAGGAAGTATAATATAATATATATATATGAATAAAACATTTAAATTTAACCTAAAAGATGGTACAGTAAAAACTATGTTATTTGATGAGTTCGTAAGATGGGCTTGTTTAATCGAAGGAGTAGAAAAAGTTTCAGAAAAACTAGAAGAAGCTGGTATAGATTTGAATACTAATGACTGGGTAAAGCCATTAGCATTTCAAAAATATGTAGATGAAAGATACCATTCTATGAGACACGACTTAACAGTTGAAGCTGGATTAGGTAACATATAATGAAAAAGCTCACTATAGGGTTATGTGTATACGATGATTTTGATGGTATATACTTCACTATTCAATCACTTAGACTTCATCATTCTGAAGTAATGAGTGAAGTAGAGTTTATTATTATAAACAATAACCCTAAATCTCACCTAGGTAATGAGATTCAAAAATATACAAGACATATTACTGAACCTCTGACCTACGTTGAATATAGCTCCTATAGTTCAACAGCTTTAAGAGATAAAATTTTTACTCTAGCTAATACCCCATATGTATTAGTAATGGATTGTCATGTACTACTTGAAGGTGGTATATTAAAAAAATTAATAGATTTTTATGATAACGAAAAAGATAATGGTAATCTCTTACAAGGTCCATTAATTTACGACGATCTTAATAATTTAAGCACGCATTATGACTTAAGTAAATGGGGCGCATATATGTGGGGTACCTGGGGTACTGATAAAAAAGGAGAAAAAAGAGAAAATAAACCATTTGAAATACCAGCGCAAGGCCTTGGGTTATTTAGCTGCCGTAAAGAATCGTGGTTAGGCTTTAATAACAAATTTAGAGGCTTTGGAGGAGAAGAAGGTTATATACACGAAAAGTATAGACAGCATGGAAAAGCTACTCTATGCTTGCCATGGATGAGATGGATGCATAGATTTCAAAGACCGCATGGTGTACCTTATAATTGTGATCTTAAAGATAGGTTTAGAAACTATATGATAGGATTCCATGAATTAAAACTAAACATAAATGATGTTATAAAACAGTTTAAAGAAGTAATTCCTAAAGAATATATTTTAGAGATCAAAAAGGAGCTCGGCATTATAAAGAAAAAATAGACAAACTGTTATCAGGAATAGAAAATTTCTTATCTCTATAGTCTCCTTCGATAGTAATATTAGTATTGATAGCAAATTCATCTGCTCTCTCTTTAGGTATACTACCAATTATTAAATTACTCTTAAAAATTTCTAGATTTGTATCTACTAATCTTCCAAAAAATTCTACCGGGGTATTAAAACTAATATTATTTTGTACTCTATATATATTAATATTTTCTTCTGCTATATTAAGTAAATTTATACTTGCTTGATCAGCTATAGCGGACACTCCTGTAGTTGTAGTTATATTAACATTAGGATTAAATGTGTTACCTTTAGTAGTTAGAGTTTCAGTTAATACCTCTGTAGATACTAAACCTTCAATGTGAGGATTTTTTAAGAAAAACTTACCTACAGATAAAGCAGGATTTGAAGTTGAGACAGGAGAAGTAAATGAATAGCCAACAAAAACATCTAAATTATCAAAATTATCTAATTCTAACGGTAAGTCAATAGTAGTTAATGTTTGATATGCTGAATCGATATTTCTATCTATTGATATCTTAGTTCCTAAATTAGCATATCTAAATCTTAAGGTAGTAAAACTATCTGAAGTTAATGGTATAGTGGGAGAAAATGATGATAGCTCTTCATAAAACACTAAACTTTTGTTAAAGTCTCTAATACAAAGTGAATTTCTTCTTACCTCGTGTGGTTTAACTCCATCTCTTCCATCTCTACCCGATAACCCGTAAAGACCAGTAGTATCAAAAACTATTTTTATAAGTTGACCGCTTAAACTAGTAGAATCAATTACTATATTATTACTATCTTCAGTAAGAAGAGGGAGCGGTGCTTCAGAAAGTAAAGAAACAGACGATAATGAAACACCAGGATCTTGATCTCCAACATATTGACCAGGAAGTGAAGATACTTCAGATGTTAATGTAGTTAAAAAGGTACCAAAAGCGTATTCAACTGCAGATTCTTGAGCTTGAAAGGAATTACCGGTTAATCCTAAATCACTAGGTACTTTAAAGTCAAATGACCAAACTATATCATAATTTGAATTATATTTAAAGTCTTTTTCTACAAATTGGTAAGATCTCTCACCAGCAGGTAGTTTTATTTCATCAGGAAAAGCCATTATACATATTTATTCCTGTATAAAGTTAATCAAAAGCTTTTAAAATTTGATTTATCTTTTCTACTAAAATTTTACAGCTCTTAAAATTTTTTTCATCTTCAATTTTAAAGGTAGATTCTTGAGCTAATTTTTTAATAAAAAGAAAATCTTCGTAATCTAGTCCTTCTACTACTATTTCTTTCATA
>MDSZ01159201.1_pt1 | contig 13237 bp, 11 predicted proteins | sample 811201 | NCBI WGS metagenome assembly MDSZ01 (sample SAMN05326647, study PRJNA326480) | marine metagenome | isolation source: seawater | place: Indian Ocean: North | collected 2010
TGAAAAATTAATTTGGTATACTGAGAAAACAGAATTTTCAGATAAAGACCATAAAGACTTTAAATCTAGTTTGCCAATGATTGATGAATACAAAAAAACTGATATTAAAACTTTAAGTCCAAAATTTGAGGAATTGTTAAATTATGAATAAAGATAAGTTTTGTATATTACCGTTTATACATTTAAGCACTAGAACAAATGGTGCTATGCAACTATGTTGCCACGCAAATAGTAGTACTACAAAAAATTATAGACAGCCCGGACTTAATAGAAAAGCAAATGGTGATTTTGTTTATGTTAATAAAGACAAGCCTTCTGATTATTGGAATACTGATTATATGAAAAATGTTCGTAAAAAATTAATGAACAATGAAATGCCAAAAGAATGTATGATTTGTTACAAAGAAGAAGCATCAGGTTATAGATCAAAAAGGCAATGGGAAAATGATGAGTGGTCTGAAAAACTAAACTTTGATAATGTATTAGCAAAAGTAAAAGATGATGGCGAAGCACCATTTGATATACGTTACATAGATATGAAGTTAGGAAACAAATGTGATTTGGCTTGTCTAATGTGCAATCCAGCAGATAGTAGTTTATGGATACCTGATTATAACAAACTGATAAATTCAGAATTATCAGAAAAAGCTAAAGAGCAATTGATGTGGAAAAAAGATGAAGGAAAACTGAATTGGTATAAAATGGATGCTCCTTTTTGGAAAGATATTGAAAGCAAATTAGATACTATTGAAAACCTATATATTATTGGTGGAGAGCCAACAATTAATCCAGAGTTTAAGAGCTTTTTGGAAATGTGCGTAAAATCAGGTCATAGCAACCGTATAAACCTACGTTTTAATACAAACGGGTATACTACCACAAAAGAGCTTGACCACCTTTATACGTGCTTTAAAACGTGTTTAATCCACCTTTCTTTAGACGGGTTTGGTGCACATCACAATCTTATACGTTATCCAAGTAATTGGGAAACAATGTTGGAAAAATTGGATTATTGGGATAATACAGCAGATAATATTAAAGTAACAATTGACTTAACAGCATCAATATTGAATATTATGCATATACCAGATTTTGTAAAATGGAAAATACAACAGGACTTTAGAAAAATTAATATGGATATAAACCAAGGATTTATAGGTATTCATTATTTGCATTCTCCTGATTTTTTAAAAGTAACTGTGTTACCAAAGAGCATTAAAGAAAAGATAGTAAAAAAATATGAAGATTTTTACAACTGGATAAAAGATAATGTTGAATACGGAAATCACAAATTAAGTAAGTATCAAAAATTTAATGCACTAATTGATTTAATGAATAGTAAAGATGACAGTGATAAATGGCCAGTTGCATTAGAGTATTTAGATAAGATGGATAATATAAGAAAAATATCCTGGAGGCAAGTATTAACTGATTATGACAAAGAATAAAGTTGATTTATATTACGAGCATATAAACAAGATTAATAATTCTTGGTGTCCATTGCCTTGGGCTCAGGTGGCTGTTCATAATTCTGGAGAATTTAGAAGTTGTATTCAAGCTCGTAGTTGTAGAAAAACAAAAGGCATTCTTAAAGATGATAATGACAAAATAATGAGAGCTGAAGCAAATACTATCGATGAGGTCAGAAATGCACCTTTACTAAAAGAAGTAAGACAATATATGCTTAAAGGCAAACGTCATAGTATGTGTATAAGATGTAATGATGAAGATGATGCAAAAATGAATTCAAGACGTAGAAATGCTATTAGAGAATATTATCAAAAATACAATTACGATATGTCTTATGCACAGTCAAGTACACAAGAAGATGGAACATTGACAGTAAATAATTCTCCTATATTAGAATGGGATATTAGATTAGGAAATTTATGTAATTTAAGATGTCGTATGTGTAATCCTGGAGAAAGTACACAATGGTATAATGAATGGTTTGATACAATGTTCTCAGCTTTTAAAACTGACTTTACAAGAGTTGAGCTAACAAAAAATAATGGTAAAGTTAAACCAAAAAATGATATTTACAATTGGTATTCTGAAACAAATTTTTTTAGTCAATTTGATAATAGGTCTACTGGAACAAAAAAAATATATTTTTCTGGAGGAGAACCTACATTAGTTGAAAATATGTATGATATGTTACAGAAATTAATTGATAGTGGAATGGCAAAAGATATGGAATTAGAATACAATATTAATTTAACTAATATTCCAAAACGTGCAATTAGTTTATGGCACGAATTTAAAAAAGTACAGTTAGGTTGTAGTATAGATGGTGTTGGAAAAATTAATGATTATATAAGATATCCAAGCAAATGGAGTAAAATTGATGAAAATATCAAATGGTTAGATGTTAATACTAAACCTAACATTGTTTTGTTTAATACTTTTACTTGGCAAATATTAAATGCAGTAGAAGTATTAGATTTAGTTAAGTATCAAATAGAAAATAATTTTACTAAATTTAATTTTGCTGTTAATAGTGTTTTCTTTAGTATGCATTTTTTACATTCTCCTGACTATTTAAATGTAAAAGCTTTGCCTAAAGAGTTGAAAGAGTATGTACAATATGAATTTGATAAGTTTGATAATGAATTTTTTAAGCCTTGGGTAGATAGTTTATCTGATAATGATAGAGTATTAGGACATAGATTTAAACAAGCAGACAAAAATATTCAACCAGAAATTCCAATATTTCAAGAAATGTTTCCGTTGCCGAAAAAATATCTTACTAAAGATAAGTTTGATGAAACAAATAAAAACTATGATTGGTATGGAACTAAAAGAAAATTTTATGAAAAGTGGAAAACTAAAATGCAATCAATGTTGGATTTTATGTGGAGTGAAGACAAATCAAAACATTTTGATGAATTTGTTGAAAAAATGAAAACACAAGACAAATATAGAAATGAAAAATTAGACGACTTATATCCTCAAATAAGTAACTATATAAGGAAAAATTATAAATGAGTTTAAAGAATTTTGAAGAAAGACACAAATATTATGATGTGGTTCCTGAGTTAGGAACTAGGAGTGATAAAGTAGAACCATTGTGGCGTGATGATGAAGGCAGAACAATGTTTCAATATGAACGTGTTGATAGATTGGAATTAGAATTTAACAACACTTGCTTTTTATATTGTGGTGGTTGCGGAAGAACATTTAATAGTAAAATTGAGGAAGCAGGTAAAAAAATTATCACATTAGAAAATATTAAAAGATTTTTTCCTCCAGAATTTTGTAAACAGCTAAGATGGTTTTTAAGTTGCGGTAACTATGGCGAACCAGCCGCACATCCTGAAATGTTAGATATTTTAAGATGGTTTAGAAATAATGGAACTAGGAATGTATCAATTGGTACAAATGGAAGTTCTAGAGATCCTGAATTTTGGAAAGAAGTTGCAGGAATTATAAATGGCCCTGGAGGATCAAGAGGAGATATTAAAAACTGGGGAGGCGGAAGAGTTACATTTAGTATTGATGGATTAGAAGATACTAATCATTTATATCGTATTGGTGCAAGATGGGATAAGTTAATGGCTAACACAGAAGCATTTATAAATGCAGGTGGTAGAGCTAGATGGCAGTTCATTACATTCAATCATAATTCACATCAATTACAAAAAGCTAAAGATATGGCTAAAGAACTTGGCTTTAGTGAATTTGTTGAAAAAATGAGTTTTAGATTTATTCCAGTACGTTTATCAAAGCGTCACGCAGAACAATTAGCCGACGAAGCTGAATGGAAAATGGTACAAGAAAAAGAAGCAACGGAAAGAGCAAAAAGAAAAAATACAAAAGACGATGGTAATAATATTTTAACACCTGAATCAGGACGTCTTGCTCCATCAAAAGAATTATTAGAAGGAAAATCAAAAAGAGCTAATAAAGTAGGAGGTATAATTGAACACCCTATTAATATTTCAGAAAAGCAAGAATTTAGACACCCAGACAGAGAAATGTTAGCAAAGCAAAGACAAAAAGGAACCAAAGCTGTTAAAGGTAAAGACCATTATTCAAAAAAACATAAAATTGTTTGTCAAAATAGAACAGAACCAAGAATATATGTTGATGCTACTGGTAAGATATGGCCTTGCAATTGGTTAGGTGGTATTGAATTTTATGAAACTGATAGTAATCCTTATAAACAGCATTGGCCAATCCCAAGCCAATTACATCACGGTGTGTCTACTGAATTTAATAATTTACATAATGATGAGTACAAAAATGATCCTAGCCCAGTAAAAACTATTTTAGAACATCCTTGGTATGCACACTTGCTTGAAGAAGACTGGACTAGAGGAGATGATCCAGAAGGTGTATTACAGCCAGCAAAATGCAAACAGATGTGTCATACAGAATTAGGTACAGGTATATTTGAAAAAATGCGTAGGAATGAGCAAAACCTTGTTACAGGTGAATATAAAGATGTAAATGAAATTCACGGATTAACACCACCACAAGGTGGATCAGGTTGGGGTAAAGGATCTGCTATACAGATTGATGAAAAGAATACTACTAAAGTAGAAGACGTGGCAGGTATTGTAAAAGATTCTGCAACTGATGTAAAAATTATTGATGAAGATGATATAAGACTTTACAAATCTTATAAGCAAATGGATGACGGTACTATCAAAACAAGAGTCACTGATGATGAAAGAAAGATATCTAAAAAAGATGACAAAGGTGAATAAGAAAATATATCCAAAATGCTTGTTTACTACAAAAGCAAAAGCAACTTATATCAGCCACGATGGCTATGTAAGACCTTGTTGCTTTGTTCATAGGCATAATAAAACTGAAAGAGATGAACCGTGGATGGTTGATTTTAAACACAATATTGGTTCTGGTAAAAGTTTAGAAGAAATGTTTAGTACTCCTGAGTATACAGATTTTTTTAATAGGTTAAAGACTGGAAAAGATATACCTGAAAGATGCTATGAAGTCTGTGGAAAAGTTCAAACAAATGTTGGAACAGATCATAGAAAAGAAAAAACAACAAATGAAGTACCAAGATGGACTAAAGCAGTTGAGCAGTCATATGAAGAAACATATAAAGTACAAAAGAAATTACAAGTAGATGTAACTCACAGATGCAGTTTAGGTTGTCCTAAATGTATGAGGTTTGAAGCAAATTGGACAGATCCAGTAACTAAAAAGAAATATGCTCTAGCTCATCAGGTTTTAAAAAAAGTAGAATTACAAGTAGATGATTTTAAAAAGTTATTTAAAGAAAATCCTCAAATGTGCAAAGGCGATGTTGATTTTTGTGGAACTTGGAGTGATGCAATTTATCATCCTGAATTTCTAGAAATTTGTAGAGTAATTAAAAATAATGGTGCCAATATTAATATTGCAACAAATGGATCTCGTAAAAAACCAGAATGGTGGGATGAATTATATAGTATGATGGATCCTGCTTGGGATTCAATTGTTTTTGGTATGGACGGTTTAAAAGATACAGCACACTTGTATAGAAAATATATTATATACGATGATGTTATTACAGCAATGAAAAAAGGTGCTGAAGCTGGTTTCAATAAAAATAAATGGTCATTTATTGTTTTTAACTTTAATCAACATCAGGTTTATGAAGCAGAACAATTAGCAAAAGAAATTGGGATAGCATTTGAAATAGTAAAATCACATAGATGGGATGGACCAAATGATCCATACATACCTACTAAAGAATGGTTACCTCAGTCAACAATCAAGGAGTACAATTTATAATGCATAAAGCAAGTGAATTAAAAAAAGTACAACTTGAAATATCAAGTAATTGCCAAGCAGGCTGTATGGAATGTAGTAGATGGAAAATGCTAGAAGGAAAACAAATTCCTAATCCAAATGTAAAATTTGGTGCCGCAGGTAATATGAGTTTTGACGTAATTAAAGAAACGTTTAATAGACAAAATTTACCTGTATTTGAATTTATAGCACTTGATGGAAATTATGGAGACAGTTTAATACACCCACAGAGTTTAGAAATTATAGAATATCTACTTTTAAATTTTGGAGATAAAAGTCATCCAGATGTAAAAACTTCAGTGCCATTACATATTGAAATAAATTCAAATGGTGGCTATCATAGTAAAGAGTATTGGTCTGAGCTAGGAAAAATTTTTAGTAAGCATAAGCAACTAAATGGAGATACAAGTAGTTCAATTTGTTTTGGTATTGATGGAGTTGATAATGAAACACACGACAAGTATAGGAGAAATGTCGTATATGATAAAGTTATTGAAAATGCAGAAGCATTTATAAAAGCTGGTGGGAAAGCAGAATGGAAATATTTAGAGTTTGACCACAATGTCCATCAAACAGATAAAGCTAGAGAAATTGCTAAACAATTAGGGTTTAAAAAGTTTTTTGTAAAAAGATCTAGATGGGTTGATGCCGCATTACGAGATATTATAGAAAAAAAGCAAACAGGTGATGATTCAGGAACAAAAATACAAGGTGCAAAGTTAGGTAAAAAACAAGGAACAACATATAATAGGATACCTGAATCAAAACAAAATTTTATTAAAAAAGTAGAGAAAAAAGTAAAAACATATAAAAATTATTTTAATGATGTACCAATTAGTTGTTACTGGCGTGGTCAAAAAAAAATACAAATAGAGTATGATGGATCAGTATGGCAATGTTGTCATCTTCCTCCAGTATACAGTAAAGATATAAGACCAGATGAACAAAGGGGAAAATGGGAATTACAAAAAGAAGCAGAATATAAGTTTTATCGTAAAAATTTTGGTGATGATTGGAATAATTTAAACAGTTACAGTTTAGCAGAAATATTAGAACATCCATATTTTGATTCGCTTGAAAGAAGCTGGAATAATAAGATAGGAGTTTCTGATGACCCAAGACTGTCGCGATGTGTTGAAAAATGTGCTATAACTACTAAAGAACTAACAAAAGATAAAAGAGAAAAATTATAATGACAGCAAAAGATGTATATTGTCCAATACCGTGGATGTTCCAAGCAGTTAGAAATAACGGCGACGTAAGAATATGCTGTCAAGCTAATGTGACTAAGAATCAAGGAGTAGTAAGAAAAGCTGATGGTACTTCTTATAATGCTGGCAGAGATAGTATGGAAGAAGCTAGAAATGGCGAGCTGATGAAAATTGTTAGAAAAAATATACTTGAAGGACGTTGGAGCGAAGAGTGTGGCAGATGTAAAAAAGAAGAAGACGCAGGGCTAAGAAGTAGAAGGCAATATGAACAAGAATGGGGATTTAAATTAGAAGATGCAATAAAAATTACTGAAAAAGACGGTACTATTAAAACCAATGACACACCTTTGGTATATTATGATTTAAGGTTTGGTAACTTATGTAATTTAAAATGTAGAATGTGTGGACCGACTGATAGTCACAGTTGGTATGAAGATTGGCTTGCCTTACACGGTGGAGATGGATTCCAGGACACTCACGGCTATGTTAAGTTACACAAAAATAGCAAAGGTAGACTAGAAACAAATGACTACGATTGGCACAGTAGTGAAAGTTTCTGGAATAGCATAGAAAAAAATATTCCTAATATGCAACACGTCTATATGGCAGGTGGTGAGCCTTTAATGATTGAACGTCATTATGATTTCTTACAAAAATGTGTTGATATGGGACAAGCAGAAAAAATGATAATTGAATATAATACCAATATGACTAACCTGCAACCTCGTGTTTTAAAATTGTGGGAAAAATTTAAATCTGTAAGAGTTGGAGCGTCAATAGACGGGATGGGAAAAGTTTTGGAATATCAAAGGCATCCAGCTAAATGGAAATCAGTTTTAAAGAATTTACAAACAGTTGATAAGTTAGGATCAAATGTTCAAGGATGGTTGGCTTGTACAGTAACAACGGTAAACGTATTTCATATACCTGAATTTATTAAATGGAAAATTATGGAAAGTGGATTTAAAAAATTTAACAGTGGAAAAAAATTACCAGTGTTAACTATCCACGTAGCACACTCACCCGGACACGCCTGTATTAAATCATTGCCACCTGAGTTAAAACAATTGGTTAGAGAAAAGTATGATAACTTTAAAGACTGGTTGATCAATGCAGACCTAGATGAAAAATATGTACACGCATCTATGAAAATTATTAATAGTATTGTTGATTTTATGATGAGTGGTGATAATGGTGGTAGAGGCTGGGGTTGGTTTAAAATGTACACAAGAACATTGGATCTACGTAGAAATCAAAATATATTAGACGTAGCACCTGAGTATGAACCATATTTTAAAGATTTAGATCATATCGATAAGAACATAAGAGAGAGTGAAAATGCGAGACTCACGAAAAAATAAAGTTTTTTGCGTTGCCCCATTTTCTCATATGTGGTATCGTAATTCTGGAAATTATTATATCTTTAAACCTTGTTGTGAGGTAAGAGATAATGATGTCTATTACATTGATAAAAATAAAAATAATAAAGAAAATGTAATTGCTGAATATTGGAATAGTGAATGGATTAAAGATATTCGAGAAACTATGTTAGAAAACAAGCCACATAAGGTTTGTACGGATTGTTATAAGATTGAAAAAACAACAGGGCGTAGCCATAGGGAAGATTATAAACGTTACTTGCAAGATGACGATAATTCTGTTGAGTTTACAATTGACAATGGCAATCAATATAAACAACCATTAACTTTAGATTATAGACCAAGTAATTTGTGTAATTTAAAATGTAGAATGTGTGGTCCTGGAAGTAGTACTGAGTGGGCTAAAGAAATTAAAAGATATCAAAGTTCACATTATCAAAATTTAGATAAAATGGAAGATGGCACAGCGGTAACAATGATGTTGACTGATAATGAATTTATGTTTGATAGAGAAAAAAATATAGACGACCAATATAAAAATTTACCTTTAGATAACATAAGGAGGGCCGCTTTCTTAGGTGGAGAACCTTTATTAAATGAAGAAGTTTTTGATATAATGTCTAATTGGATAAAATTAGGAAAAGACAATATTAAGATACAAATAACTACAAATGGTACAAGTTTTACAGATAGATGGTTAAAGTTATTTTCTAAATTTAAAAGAATAAAACTTGTAATTAGTTTAGATGGCACAGGTAATACTTTTGATTATATTAGAACAAACGCAAACTGGAATAAAGTTTTAGAAAATTGTACAAATTTGTCTAAATTAAATCATCTTACAGTATGTTTTAGTTATTGTATACAGATGTATAATGTTTTTAATTTAATTGATATACTTGAATTTTTAAAGGATTGGGGTCAACCAAAAGATGACACTCATATTTTTGAAGTAGTATTCCAAAATTTTCTTTCAACATCGATATTGGATAATAATGATCGTGATGTTATTCTTTCTGAATTAAAAGCCTATGCTGTAAAATATCCAGAAATGAATAAAATTACAAATGATATAATAGATATAATAGTTTTTGACAGTGGTAGAAAAATAAAAAAAGCTGAAAGAAAATATTTTATTGATTATACAAATAAATTGGACGATGCAAGAAAAACAAAATTAGTTGAGTTGGATACAAGATTCAAAAAATACTTGATTTAGTGGAAAAAATTTTATATAATAATAACACGTGGTCCCTTCGTCTATCGGTTAGGACAGCGGTTTTTCATACCGCAAAGAGGGGTTCGATTCCCCTAGGGACTACCAGAATTTAATAAGGAATTAAAATGGCATTAGTAAAAGAAAAAGTAACTGAAATTAAACATTGGTCTAACAAAACATTTACATTCAAAACAACACGTAGTCCAGGATTTAGATTTAATAATGGAGAGTTTGTAATGATGGGTTTAGAACACGAGGGTAAAAAAATTGTTAGAGCCTATAGTGTTGCATCAGCAAACTATGAAGAGTATTTAGAATGGTTATCAATTAAAATTGAAGATGGACCTTTAACATCAAAATTACAAAATATAAAAGTAGGCGACGAAGTTATTATGATGGATAAAGCGACAGGTACACTTGTGATTGACTATTTAAAGCCAGGGCGTAATTTATATCTAGTTTCCACAGGCACAGGACTAGCACCATTTTTAAGTATTATAAAAGACCTAGAAACTTATAATAGATTTGAAAATGTTATTTTAACTCATACGGTACAACACCAAGATGAGTTAGTATACAAAGACTATCTAGATTCGTTTAATAAAGAAAAAGAATTTATTACTCAAAATAATTTTACGTATTTTAATACACTAACACAAGAAGATTGGCCAAGACAAGGTAGGATTACTAAATGGATAAAAGAAAATACACTATGGTCAGCAGTTAATAAAGAATTATTTGATCCAAAAAAAGACAGAATGATGATATGTGGATCAATGGGACTAAATGAAGATTTAATGGAATGGTTAAACAATACAGGAGCAAATGAAGGCAATACTTCAACACCAGGGGATTATGTTGTAGAAAAAGCTTTTGTACAGAAATAATAAATGAAAATCTGGCAAAAAAATGTAGATAAAAAACCAAATTGGCATATTTGGGGTACTGGGCAATCTTGGTGGAAAACAAAATATTCTGATAAAGTACTTAATTGGTGTGACTCAGATAACGAGTCTCGTTTTAAGTTTAATATGAAAACACATAAAAATAAAATGGAGAAGCTGGGTTGGACTAGATCATCTATTACGTATTCTTTTAACACAGAGAGTTTTCGTAGTGATAGTTTTAGAAAAAAATGTAGTATACTTTTTAATGGGTGTTCACAAACAATGGGGACAGGATTACCTTTAGAAAAAACTTGGACAGGACAAGTTGCTAATCATTATGGAGTGAACTATCATAATATTGCAATAGCCGGTTCTGATTGGAATACTATAGCACAGAGATCAGTACATTGGTTGCCTAAGCTTAAACCAAAAGTACATATCATCAAAGCACCACCTACTACTAGATTTAATTGGTGGAGAGACCAAGAACTCTTAGGGTCTTCTAATATGTCACAGCAAGAATTAATGAAAAATAAAATAGCAGTTGATCTAACTACCCTTGGCGCAAACTATGAATGGTTTAGATATTCTGCTATGACAGTAATAGAAACTATGTGCAAAGATTTAGATATTAAATTACTTTATGTTCCTATGGGTAGGATTCATAAACTCAACACTGATGATTTGGCTAGAGATTTAGTACATTGGGGTTGTATTGAAAACAATCACCTAGCAGACTGGGTTATTGAAAAAATGAAAGAAAGAAAATATGAAAATTTTATTAACTGATATTGACGGCGTAGTATTAGACTGGGTAAAACATTTTGAAGCTTATCTAGATAGGTATTATCCAGATAATAAATTAGCAAATCCAAAAGAGTTTGATCTGAATCTAAGATACACAGATCTAAAACCAATGTCAGAGTCAATGGGTGAAGAAAAAGATTTTATGAGAAATGTAGTTAAAAATTTTAATACTACGGCCTGGATAGGATATTTAGAACCTTTTAGAGATGCAAAAGAAATACTACCAAAATTTAAAGATGCAGGATATAAAATAATTGCCTGTACTTCTATGGGGACAGATCCTTATTCAAAAGCTTTAAGAAAAATGAATTTAGAACAACACTTTCCTGGAGTATTTGATCAAATAGATATTATACCATTTGCAGAACCTAAGGGAAATTGGTTAAAACAATATAGAGATTCTGGTGCATATTGGATAGAAGACAAATGGAGTAATGCAGTTGCAGGAGCAGATGTGGGGTTAAATACACTTATAATGAAACACGAATATAATGCTTATATGAAGGATAGTAGAATAAGACACGTTGATAATTGGCAACAAATATATTCTATAATAACAAAGTAAATGTACGGACATCAAAAACTATTAAGAATTAAGAATATCATTGATCTTTATAAAAATGACACTTGTAGTAAGTGTGGTCTAGATATGTTAATAGAAAAAAAAGATCAACTTGCTGTTTATTCAAAAAATGATATACAACCTATTAAAGATTATTATAAAAAAATTAATTTTTTATTAGTAAGGATGTTTGTTGGGCATACAGAAGTTTGTAGTATTAATTTTTTAGATAATAAAGAAAAAATATTGCATTCTGAATATTTTAGAGAGAAAGAATTTTATTTTGATGATAATGTATATTTGCTACCATTTTTAAAAGTACTTTACATATATTCAAAAAATAATTTACCATCTACATTAAGAAAATTACTAATTGAAAGTTATAATGAACTTTTGATTAAAGTAGTTCAATCAAATAGCAATTCAGTCAATGCAGTATATGGAAAACATATTTCTAATTATGGCCCATCAGAAAAATTGGTAAAAATGTTTCAAAGTGAAGAACCTATATTAGTTAATAATGAAATAAAAGAATTTGTATCTGATGAATTTTATCAGAAGTATGAAGGACAACAAATATCAATTATTGTAACGGAACAAGCTCAAGAAAATTTTTTAAAAAAATATACAACATCAGATAAAGAAAATTATCTTGTTTGGATGATGCTAGATGATTTTACTAGATGGTATATAGAAAATAACAAAAATTACAAATTTTTATGTAATGCGTGTTTTGGAAAAGCTGAATTTAAAAGAGCAAGAAGACTTGTACCAACATTAATTAGTGCATTTGACAATAAGCAAATAGATGAATTGAGAGAAAAATATAGAAGTAAAATAACATCTCTAAAAGAAAAAAATAAAGAACAAACAAAACAGATGTACAAAGAGTTTCGGCCTGAGGCTTTCAAAGCCCAATATGGAACTACAGAAACAGTTACAGAAACAGTTATTGAAAAAGGCAAAAAAACTACTAAAACTAGTACCAAAAAATCCTAAATTATCCTATATATTGTACCTGAAAAGCGGTTGACAGATCCTGATTCTGTGCTATATTATTAATATGAAACAGAAGCAATACAACCTAAAAAACGCCCTTTCTATAGCCTGCGATATCTTTAACAAACAAGGTTATATAAAAGAGGCAGAACCAAATAAAAATTTAGAAACCAATAAATCTATATTATGTAAAAGATTGGAAAGTGAGCCTGATTTTACACATTCTGATGTTGAAGATGTTTTAAATTACAAGCAAGAATTGGTTTTTAAAAAGCTAGGCGGTAATCTATCAGATTATGAACACCTGGTTATTAAAACTTTAGAAAAACAAAATATGGATTTAAGAGAAATGGGCATAGTAGCAAGTGTACCATTGATGTATAATAATGCGATGAAGAAAAGAGCAA
>MDSZ01092449.1_pt1 | contig 13236 bp, 9 predicted proteins | sample 811201 | NCBI WGS metagenome assembly MDSZ01 (sample SAMN05326647, study PRJNA326480) | marine metagenome | isolation source: seawater | place: Indian Ocean: North | collected 2010
AGATTTATTACCATTGTCATCTTTTACAAAAAAAGATAATATTCCTGATTTTCTTCCTAATATGTCTCCATCAACTGAATTTAACAAATCACTATAAGGGATATCTACATAATTATTTTCACCTTCAATATAAACGTTAGCCCTAAAAATTTCTTCAGTGAATTTAAATGAATATGTGCTAGTAGGATTATAAAAGCTATGTTTTAACTTTCTTAATTCATACCTTCTTTCTCTCATTGGAATATCCTCAGACATTAATGATTTATTATTCTTAAGGATCATTTTTTTTATAATAGGATGAAGGAAAACAAAAAATCTTTTTGATAGAATACAAAATTCTGTGGTAACTTTTGTTTTTATACCCTCAGGACTTGCACTAGTTTTCACCAAAACCATAAATGGCCCAAAAGATGAAAAATAAACTTGCTCAGATTCTGATACCTCATAGTTAATGAATATTAATGGAAGAGTTATTCCAATGAATGGAAGTTTTAAGAAATTTATAGACCCTACAAAATTTTTATCAACTATGGCTTGAATACAATCAACATTTTTATGAACAATATTAAGATGTGGAACATCTTTGTAGTTCCAATCTGAGTCTTTAACAGAATAATCACCATAATTATAGATAGAAAATTGTGTGTTAAAATAACCTTCAGCCTTCATTTTGGTTATTATTTGGTGATAATTTAATTTAGACATGTATATAATATAAATTATTAATTTGGTATTACTAAGTTGAATTTAATGAAAAATTTTAATGTTTTTTATATCCTAGTTTTTATAGTTTTTTTTAGCAGCCTTTTTTCATTTATTGAAATTGCACAAGAAAAATCAACTAGAAAAAGGTTGTTAAAGAAAGAAGTCTATGCGATATCCCAATTTATAACAAACTCCTGCAATAAAAATCTATATGATAGTCAATGTATCAAAACCAGTTTGAATCAATATTTAGATAATAGAAAATTAATTTTTTCATCTATTCCAGCATATTTACAAGGTAATACAATTGAATTGATTGAAAATATTAAACCATATGAATTGGGTGTTGATGAAAATAATTTTTATAGAAAAGATTATAAGCTACCATTTCATAAATATCATAAAATCTTAGGTATAAATATATTTTTAAAAGATTATACAACAACCGGATTGATTTTTAATGATGCAAGTGGGAATCATACATTTATTATTGGAAAAATGAATCAAATTGAAATGGCCAAGCCAATTTTAAAAAATTCCATACTATATTTAGGTAGTCTTTTAAGTATTTTAATTCTTTATATTGTTGCTTATAAAAATAGAATTGATTGTCCTTTTTTTTATGAGAAAAGAATAAGAATAACTTCTAAGTATTTATTGTTTCTTTTTATAGTTTTCAATTTATTTTTTATAAGTAAAAAATTTGTTTCACCCTATGAAATTCAAAATGTCTATCCATGGATTATCGAAAAAATGAATCCTTATAAAATTCATGAATTTGTTTTTTATATAATATCAATTATAGGGTTTCTGATCTTTTATTTATTTCGTGAAAAAATCAAAGTTAAAGAATCATATGGCAGAATACTATATAAAAAAATAATAAATTTTAGGAAGTTATAATATAAAAAATGACTAAAAAGTATTTACATAATTTAATACCTATAATTTTATCGAGCGCATCAATTATATTATTAGCAGTTGTTTTTATTCCTATAATAACTTCGGAATTTACGATAATAAATGAAAGTATAGCCATACCAGATAATAATTCTAGAGGAATTGAAATAACACAACATGGGACTATCCAGGATAATTTGATAATTCAATTACTGGGAGGATTCAAAATACTTGAAGGATTCTTTTTTCATCATCATATGTCCTTCTTGCTACCTGTATATTATTTAGATATCGGAATTGAAAGAAATATTCATCAGTATGGAATTCTTACCTCATATTTTATTTGGCTTACTTCTAAATCAATATTTAACGAAGTATCTATTAATTCTTATATGTACATTATTCAATCCTTTATACTTATTTTTCCAATATGCATTTTATTCATAGGTTTTAAAATATATAAGAATAAATATTTAGTTTCCTTGCTCGTGTTATTTTATGTATTTACTTATTTATTGTTAGATTTTTTAAATTTTTATTTAACTCCTACTGTTAGTCCAATAAGGCAAATCTTTATACCGTTCATTTTTTACTTCATTTATAAAATTTTTATTGATAAAGATAATAGATATCTTTTTCCTGCTTATTCTTTTCTAATATTACAAAGCTTTGTTTTTATTGAATTAAGTATCTTCTTAATTTTAAGTCTAATAATACAGTTAACTATTAATAAATCATTAATTGTTAATAAAAATATACAAAGATACAACTTATGTACTTTTATTTTAATTGCGTTAATTTTTTTTAATACTGACTTCAATTCAGATAATTATTTTTCGACCATTAATTTTATTTTTTTAGGACCTGAACTTGAGCTTTTAGAAGTAACAATAGTAATCATTCTGCTTCTGCTGTTAATGTATATAGTTTCATCGTCTTATTCAAAAAATGAAGACCACATGTATATTAGAATCATTGGAAATTATGCAATTTTTTCTTTATTTTATTTTATTTGGAACCCTGCTACTAATCATCTGGTTCCCATCGTTTGGTCATTTTCTTTTTTATTATTATTTTTCATAGATAGGTTTATAATATTAAAAAATTTTTCTATAACCTTTACCATCCTTTTCATAACAATGGTATTCATTACAACTTATGCAACCAAAAACTTTTATCATGAGAAAAATGTATTTTATAATTCCGTTGTAAATTATTTAAAAGAATATGAATTGAAAATTGATAAAAAAATTAGAATCAAGACCACTATGGATCCTAGCTATATTCATGACTCTTGTAGAATCATTGATAAATATGAAAAAAATAGATTTATTAATCTAATTTCTATACATGACAGCTACTTGCCTTTTCTATGTGATAAAGCAAATTCAAAATTTGATCAACTGATAATTAATATGGTGAATGATGAAATAAAAAATAAAGCATATTTATTTTATAAAAATAAAGAAATAATATTTGTTGATAATATGATTGATTCTAAAAATCCAAAGATTTACTATGAAAGCTATTCTAATTCTTTAGATTTTAGAATTAAGCTAAAAGCTATAGATCAGGCTAGAGAAATTTTTAATCTAATAAAAGACAAAAAATATATTTTAGTTGAAAAGGGAAAACTTTTAAGTGTCTACAAAAAAATAAATTAATTACAATTAATTGACTTTAGAGTAAAAATTTCTACTTTTGTACTGTCTTGATAAAAATCATAAAATCTTGAATATTTATCTGAAGAAGCTCTATCTAAGAGTAACTTTTGAATTTTTCTCTGAACAAGAACTTTATCTTCTGGTCTAAATAATCTTTCATGAACTGACCATGCATTTTCATCGATTTTTATAATGGCTATGACATCAATTTCAAGATTTTTTAGTTTTTGGAATTCTTTTATAGAATCTGTATTGGATAAAAAGTCAAACCAATAAGAAATTGTTTTTGTAGGAGGATTAATATTTGATGTTAAATTAATAATCGCTCCATGGGGAAACGCAATCAAGTTCTTTGGTTTACTCTTACATAAACTTAGTTTTTCATTAATTATCTCAAGGTGGTTAGAGAGACCATCATTTTTTATTTTACTTATAAAAGGAATTTTATCACTAACAACTGATCCTTTATAAGAATTTATCCCCCACCAATGATAAGTCTTATTTTTCTTATCAGTAATAATATCTAATGATACTGAAAAAATTATGATAATTGTAAATACAATCCCTAAATTTTTAAAAGATTTTAAAGATAAAAGAAGGCAAATTAAGAATCCCACATGTAAAAATATTGAGACAGGTGTAAGGCCAGCAGAGGTTGCAGCAGCAAAAGTCATGCCCAACAAAAAAATTCCTAATTTTTTATCAAAGTTATCATTTTTAATAAATAATAAAAAAATTAATGGGGAATATCCACTCCATAAATATGCTTTGTTCCAGAAGAAGCTGGATATTTCTTCTTGAAATAATATTTTACCTACATCATTGAAATATAAGATTACTAGTATCATTAAGAGAGAAATAAATATTAATAGATACTTTTTATTAAAATGGCTAAATTCATTATCTTTGAGTAAAAATAAATTAAATGTTTTTTTTTGAAATAATTTATGAAATTTAAAAATTATTAGAAGAGGAAATAAAATTTCAAATAAAAATACTTGAAGTTTTTCAAAACTATAAAAATCTGACCTAGGTGGTAAGAGAGTAGTTAGTGAGTGAGCTATTCCGCCTTTAGCACTACCTGCATTAATAATTATATTCTCGTATATATCTGTTAAGCCTTGTTTTGATAAGAAAGGAAAAAAATTAATAATACATGCTAAAAAACTACCCAATATTGGATAAACAAAAATATTTATTTCTTTCCAAAATCTATAAATGAATATTGCAAAAATAGTTATAAATAAAATCGATCCATTACTTTGTTTTGTCAAAAAACATAGAGCTGCAAAAAAACCTCCAAGAAATAATAATCCTTTATTTTTTTTCGTTGAAATAATATAAAAAGCTAATAATGCAAATATATTAGTTATATGAATAAAATCATATGATAGGATCGCATTTATCGATAAATAAAATATTAGTGAGAATAAAGATGCGATACTAGATTGAGGTTTAGGAAAATTTATATTTAATATTTTATAAGTGATTAAGAAAAGAATGTTAAGATTAATTTGACCAAGTATACGAGATATAAATATTGTGTTTTCACCCAAACATAAAATAAAATAGGAATACCAATAATAAAAAGGAGTTAAATAGGCATAAAAATCTGTGTAAGGCAAATCTCCTTGTTCTATAAATTTCCCTGCGAGTAAAAACCAGCCTTCTGTAAGAGGTAAATAGTTATAATTCCATGAAAGGATAAATAGATTTAGAAATATTAAGGAAGATAAGAAAAAGAATTTATCTGCACCATATTTGGAAGGAAAATTCATTATCAATTAAATACGTATCTCCTTAAAATTAAAAAATTAAATAAAGCAATGGGTAATAATATAACAAAGTAACTTAAATAAATATTAAAATTAAATTGGTCAGCAATATACAATAAAATATTCGTAATTAAGTAAAAAATAAGCGCAAAACCAACATAAATATTATATTTATTGGATCTTGAAGTAAATGTTATATGTTTATGAGTATTAAAACTGATAAACATCCCAATTACCAAATTCAGTGTTGTAGCTATAAAGTAATGAAAACCTATAAAATAAAGAAAACTAAAAATTAGAAAACTCAACAATGTATTGATAGAGCCAACAAACAAGAATCTTATAAATTTAATATTCAATATTCTTCTAGAAATATTTAGCATAAATATAGTCAAAGAATATCCAAAAATTTGCATATAGTGAAATTATATAAAATAATTTTGGAATGAATAAAAAAATAAGAGTGTTGTTGATTCTATTAGCCATACCTATTGTGATTTTAACTCTAATCCAGTCAGATTTTAAAAATTTCAAAAGTTCTAGTAAAAGAATTGCTGAAGAAATAAATTTTTATTATTCATCAACAATTGAAAAAGATTTATACTATGATGAAGAAAATATTAATAAAATTAATGGCTTAAAAAAATATCTTATTGAAAACAATAAGATCTTTGCATCAAATACGGACAAATTTAATATATATATATCAATAGGTGATAAAGAAAATTTCTATAAAAAATATAAAATTGGATTTTATGAAGCAATAGAGGATAGAAAAAAATTAAAAATTGGAAAAGAAAAATATTATTTAATAACTAAAAATCTAATCAGATTATATGAAAAAGATAGCAAATATTTAATGATAGTTTCTGATAATTCATTTATTCTAAAAAAATTATCTGCAAAGATAATAAAATTCTTCGTATTTCTTTTAATTTTCTCAATATCTTTAATATACATTGTAAGAAAAACAAAATTTACATATCATAAAAAAATATATAAAGACTTTATAAATATGCAATCTGAAGTCACATATCTATATTATTTTATTTTATTTTTTAGTATTTTTAACTTCATTTATCCAAAATTTTCTTCAGACTATTGGTATTTCTTCTATGTTTCTCTTCTAATATTTATTATAGTTTTTCATAAAAAAATTAAAGAAAACATTAATCAAAAATTTTTTCCAATAATAATTATAATATTTTCTTTCATAATGATTCACAATTTTATTTACAATTTTGGATATATGGGGAGAGGCACGGGTTTTGAAATCAGCAGAAAATTAATATTATTATTATCTATCCTACCAATAACAATTTATTTTTTAAAGAAATTAAATTATAAAAATCATTCTATTTTTATTGCTTTGTTCATAGGATTTGGATTTTCTCAATTCAGATCATTTAATGAGAATATAGTAGACATAAAAGATTTGATTTTATTAAATATTTTCATAGTAATTAATTATTATTTATTAAGCTTAAAATATAGTTATAAAATTTTATTTTTTATATTTTTCATAATTATAATATGTCTTGGAAGTTTTTTGGCATTCAGAACTGATTATCTATATTTAGCAGAACAAGGGTTTCATATTTCATTTTATGTATCTCCTATCATAGCTCAAATAGAATCTAATGGTTACAGATTACTCTTTGATCAACCTTCACAATATGGTTTTTTGAATATTTTGCTTCCTAGTTTATTAAATTTTAAAAATGGTCTAAATTCATTTCATTTATTTCAATCCAGTATGATGATTTTCACAGTCATAATAGGTTTTTTCATTGTACTAAAAAGTAATATAAAAATAAATAAAATATTCTTATTTGTATTTTTTTCAATTTTATTTTTTTTATCTGACCCAACACTGGTCGGGCCAAACCCATATCCTTCGTCATCTATATTAAGATTTTTCCCTGTATACATTTTAATTATAATAAATGAGATATGTGATATTGACCCATTGAAAAAATATTCTAATTTAAAAATAATTTTATTGTCATTTATTTTTTCAATTTCTTTTTTATGGTCTATAGAAGCTTTTTGTTATGTGGTTTTTCCGTTTGTAGTTTATGTATTGCTGAATGTTTATAATAATTTCAAAAATTTAGAATTTAAGATTCTTTTTATAAATATATTTAAAATTTTTATTACTTTTTCAATATTTATAATTCTTATTTTATATATTTATAAAGTTACAAATAATTTAAGTTTAATTAATTTAAATATGCATTTTTTAAGTGTTCTCGCATATGGAGAAGGTTATATGACTGTTAGTCTGACACCATTTTCACCAATGCTAATAGTAGTCATACCAATATTTCTATTAATCAACAAAGTAAGCAATATAAAAGATTTTAAATTAAATTTTTATATCTTATTAATGCTGGGTCTTTTATCTTACTTTTTTGGAAGAGCTGTTCCTAATAATATTTTGGCTTTATGGCCTATATATTTCTTAATTTTTGGAATTATAACATCCTACATAGATAAAAAATTAGTTGGGATTTGTCTTATTCCGATGCTGTTGATTATTTCTGTTACACAATTATCAATATTAAAAAATCGTGAAGTTTTAAAAATTGAAAATTTAAAACCAAAAATAATTTTTAATAAAAATATAATTAAAGAATATGAAGTAACCTCAACTGATTTTCCAGATAATTTAAATTTTTATATGAAACAAATACCAAAGAATAAAAGTATAACTGTTCTATCGTTTGGAAAATTTGGAAAAAATGCTATAAGGTTTGATGGAAATCCACATTTCATTCCAATGCCTTTTCATTTATTTGCAATTCCAATTAATCCTGATGATTCTGCAAAAATTCTATATAATTCCCCTAAATTTAAGTCGCTTGATGGATATGTAGTATTTGATAAGAAGTGGGCTAGACATTACGAAGGGTTCTGGAATAAAATTAAACTAATGAAAAATTGTAAAATCGAATATAAAAGTAAAAGATTTGAAGCATTTTTTTGTGAAAAAGGCTTTACAAGATGACTCTTTTTTTCAACATTTCAATTCTTGCCAAATCTTCGTCAGCAACAAAACTATAATATTTTCTCTTATTTTCTAAATAAAGTAACTCAAAATTAACGGCAAGAGAGATTGCTTTTTTCATATCTTTATCAATTATTTTGCTATCGAAAATAATTTTTCTGGTCTCAAAGGATGAAAGTCTAATGCTATTTAGAGATTTAAAAAATTCTGCAGAGTCAAAAGAGACACCACCACCAACAACAAATTCAAAATCATTATCAAGACAATTTTGCGAGACTTTCAAAGCATATTCTAGGACCTCATTGTTGTTTATATCATCTTTGCCTAATCCCAAAGATCCACAAAAATCTGCTCTGCCAAAAACGTATCCATTCACTGGGGAATTTTTCAATACTTCACTAATATCATTCAAATTATTAAAAGCGGTTATTGTTTCAAGATTCATATAAAAGGAGGTATCATTGATATCTTCATCTGAATAGACATAATCTATAGCGCCAATAAATTTTTCCAAGGAATAGTCAGTTTCAATCATCGGGGCTACAATTCTATCAACACCCAGTTGCTTGCACTCTATAAGATCCCTGATTGCCTCACATCCACCTATTTTTATAGTTAAACTTAAACCTGATCTTCTTACTAAATCACAAAGCCTTAAAAGGTCATCTGTTCTTGTACCTTCTGCCTCAAATTCTGCTTTTACACTAAAAACATTATAATTATCTTTAAGTTCCTTAAGGATTTGGAGCATTTTTTGTTCATTGGTGTTCATAGTTTTTTTTTATTATATACTAATCTAGATAATTATGAAAACGAATTATAAATATAGTGATCAGATTGCAATTTGGTTAAAGAATCTAGGATATACTCATTGTTTTTTTCTCTCTGGTGGAAATATAATGCATGCTCAAGAAAGCTTTAGAACAAAATTTCAATGTATACCTGTGATACATGAAGTTGCTGCAGGAATTGCAACTGAATATTTTAATGCCACATCCTCGAATAAAAAAGCTTTTGCGTTAGTTACTGCAGGACCAGGAATTACTAATATCATAACCGCAATTGGTGGTGCTTTTTTAGAAAGTAGAGAGCTTCTTGTTATAGGTGGACAAGTAAAGAGAGAGGATTTATCTAATTTAAAAGTTAGACAAAGAGGAATTCAAGAAATTGATGGAGTTGAAATTGCAAAGCCTATAACCAATAAATCAGTAAGACTCGACAAGCCAATAAGATTTGAGAAATTTAAAGAGATTACAGAGATACCATCGAACAAAAGGAAAGGTCCTATCTTTATTGAGATTCCTTTAGACATACAAGGTTATCCTATAAATCAGTTAGAAAATAAAAAAATTAGTATTAAAAAAAATATTTTGACGAGATCAGAAAAGTCTAAATATATAAAAAATTCCAAGTTAATAGTAAGTTTGATTAATAAAGCATCAAGGCCATCGATTCTTATAGGCGCTGGAGTAAAAAGGGATACTGCAATAAAATTTCAAAAGAAACTAAATAATTTGGGTCTACCTATAATGCTTACATGGAATGCATCAGATAGAATGGATTCTAGATCAAAAAATTATTTTGGTAGACCAAACACTTGGGGGCAAAGATACTCCAATATAATTATTCAACAATCAGATGTGCTCTTAGCGCTTGGTACTAGGCTAGGATTACAACAAACCGGATTTAACTGGAGGGAGTTCTTAAAAAAAGGAAAAATTATCCATGTTGATATTGATAAAAATGAGCTAGATAAAAATCACCCCAAAACATCACATAAAATAAATTGTGATGCTAATCAACTTCTAGAAAATATTTTAAAATTAAAAATTAGTAAAAAAAATGATTGGCTTCAATATTGTAAAGAAATCAAAAAATATTTTCCGCTAGTTGAGGAGAATAACTATACGGGAAAGGGATTTATTTCACCATATGATTTTTATTATAAAATATCTAAAATTGCAAAAAAAACCGATGTTATCATACCTTGCAGTAGTGGAGGAGCCTTCACGACTTTCAATCAAACTTTTGAACAAAAACTAGGACAAAAAATTATTAATAATAAAGCGCTTGCATCAATGGGTTATGGTCTTTCTGGAGCAATTGGTGCGGCCTTTGCAAATTCAGGAAAAAAGATTATTCATTTTGAAGGTGACGGTGGGTTTACACAGAACTTACAAGAATATGGTACTGTTGCGATTAATAAATTAAATATTAAAACATTTTTATTTTGTGATGACGGGTATGCATCAATTAGAATGACACAAAAAAATTACTTTAAAGGTGCATATATGGGATGTGATATAAAAACCAAACTTGGAATTCCTAATTGGGAAGTATTATTTAAATCCTGGGGTATTAAATCAATAAAACTTAAAAAGAACTTTATTAATAGCAATGACTTCCTTAAAGCTTTTAATAGCTTTGGTCCAAATATTTTTGTTGTGCCTATAGATCCTTTACAAACTTATTTCCCAAAAATTACAAGCAGGGTGACAAAAGAAGGTTCTATGGAATCAAATCCAATTCATAACATGTCTCCTGAAATTTCTGAAGAAGAAAAAAATAAGTTCCTTAAATTTATTTAACTAATTATTTAGAATTTTAATCATTTTATTATGATTTTTTTTATTATTACTAGCTAATATTGATTTTGACTTTAATGTTAAATCATTGCCTTTAATATCTGTTACTATGCCACCAGCTTCTCTTACTAAAATTACACCTGCAGCATAATCCCATGGACGAGCTAATAATTGCCAATACCCATGTTGTCTTCCACATGATGTATTTGCAAGGTCTAATGCGGCTGAGCCTGTTCTTCTGAATGACTTTATATTATAAATAATGGCATTAAGGTTTTTCATATTCTTTTTCACCGATGCTGGATTAGAGATCACAAAACCCGTACCATAAATTAAGCTTGAGAATTTAGTTTCATCACTGACTTTATATTTTTTATGATTTAAATATGCGCCTTCACCTTTAACAGCTAAAAATAATTCACTAGTTAGTGGATTCAAGATACATCCTGAAATAATTTCACCATCAACGTAACCTGCTATAGATATACAAAAATATGGATACTTTGTTATAAAATTATTAGTGCCATCAATTGGATCTATAATCCATGTAATCTGCCCATCGTCTTTGATATTTGTTCCAGACTCTTCAGCCATAAAATTTGAATTAGGAAAATCCTTGATAAGCTCTCTTATTATAATTTTCTCAACTGCCAAATCAGTTTCAGTAACCCATTCTTTTTTTGATTTTTCTTTAAAGTTAACCTTTTTTCTCTTATATGCTTTAATTAAATGCTTACCAGATATAGTGGCTGCTCTTTTCATTACACTTTTTAACTTATTTATTTGTGACTTATTTGATATAAAATCCATAATATCAAAATATCATAGTTTTATAATTTTTTCTTTATAAATAAAAATAATTCTAGATCATGGATATTTTTAAGTTAAAGCTAATGCTTTAACATCACTCATATTTTGTTATCATAAATTGAATGTTAAAGTCTAAAGATGAATAGGACTCCTGAATCAAAAACTAACGCCATCATATTAATTATGTTGATTGGTTTTATTTCAGCTTTTTTTTGGTATTACTTAAAAGATAGTATTATTGCACCAATATCAGATAGTGTTATTACTCCTTTCCACTGGCCAATAAGTATTTTCTGTGATTATTATGCAATTAATAATACCTTTAATCAATCGGGTTTTTATGGTGATTATAATTATCTTACTGGGGGTATAACCCTACTTCAAATACTTAAATTTATCTCGCTTGGAAACCCTTATTATGGATCTAAAATAATTTTATTCACCTACTTTTTCTTTTCAGCATTCTATGTATACAAAATGACCAAGAAGCTTTCTCCAAATATTAGATATTTAGCAACCATTATATTAGTTTTTTTCAACTACCCAATTTTATTTGTTGTACACACTGCAAATTTTGAAGGTTTCGTATTAATATTATTAATTTTTTCATATCTTTACTACAGAAAAAATAGAGCCGATATCACTTTCTTCTTAATAGGAGTAGCTGGCGCTATAAAGATATTTCCATTGTTTATTTGGTTTGTATATGTAAAAAAAGATAATTTTCTTAAATCTATTAAGTATACGTCACTAGGATTTTTAATAGCGTTTATAAGTCCTTTTATAATTTCATTATTTTATTACCCTCATGGAAATGTAGTAGATAGTTTTATTGGATGGACGGATACTCTCGCTAGTGGCACAGCAACCAAAATGTATAAAGATACTATGGTTGTGGGCTATAATGGAGTTTTTTTTGGTCACTCACTATTAAATTCTATTCGCCTAATTATGACACCAAATGAAAGTTTTATGTTCGTATTTATGACTAAGTATTACATGCAAATTCTTTTAACATCCACATGTCTTATATTATTTTCGGCATTTATTTCGCTAAAAATTAAAAGTGTTATATATAGATATATTTTTATATTAGCAGCTCTATGTTTATTTAGACCTACATCTACCGATTATTATTTAGTACAATTTTTTGTTCCTTTTATAGCATTAATGATGAGTGATCTAAATTATAAGTATGATTTTAGAATTTTGATTGCTACATGTATTTTATTTCTTTCTAAAAATTATTATATTTTCTTTGATAATAACTATATAACTTCAAATACAATAATAAATTCACTGACTTTATTATTTATATATATCATTATCATTCTAAATCCTAAAAGTAGAGAAGATGAAAGAATTGAATAATTATTTTGATAACTTAGGTATTGAAAGTAAATTTAGTTTAATCATGTGAAATCAAAATAATCGATAAATTTAGGAATGTTGTTATAATGTAACATTATTAATAAATTATATATAAAATTTGAATCATAAAGGTGTGATATATTGAAGAAAGTCGATGTTGCGATAATTGGTGCTGGTCCTGCCGGGATTGGGATAAGTGCTATGCTGAGTGAGCTTGGTATAAACAAACATGTAGTTGTTGAAAAAAATAAAGTTGGGTCTTCTTTTGATAATTGGCCCAAAGAAATGAAATTAATAACTCCATCTTTTACAACTAACTTCTACGGACATCTTGATTTAAATTCCATTGTTTCTGGTACATCTCCTGCATTTACATTAAGAAGAGAACATCCAACCGGCCAAGAGTATGCTCATTA
>MDSZ01067701.1_pt1 | contig 13234 bp, 11 predicted proteins | sample 811201 | NCBI WGS metagenome assembly MDSZ01 (sample SAMN05326647, study PRJNA326480) | marine metagenome | isolation source: seawater | place: Indian Ocean: North | collected 2010
CTGGGACGTTCTCACAAAATGGAGATATGTTCTATGTTGATGATTTACACTTCCCAATGCAGAATAGCCACGACAAGAAATTTGCTGAACAAGGAGTCTCTGTTGCCTTCCTTTCAGACATTCATGTTGGCAGTAAGACGTTCCTAGAAGCACAATGGCATAAAATGGTTCACTGGTTCAATACAGACCCGCTTGCTCGAACTATCAAATATCTGGTTTTGTCAGGTGACTGCGTTGACGGTGTAGGAATTTATCCAGGCCAAGATAAGGAATTGTCAATCAAAGACTTGTATGGTCAATATTCCCGTTTCGCAGAATTATTGGAATTGCTACCAGATTGGGTTGAATGTATTATGCTGCCAGGAAATCACGATGCAGTAAGGCCTGCAGAACCTCAACCAACACTAGAGCCAGACATACAGCAAGATTTCAACGCTACAACATTTGTTGGAAATCCCTGTGATTTCAGTTTGGACGGCGTAAGACTTCTCTCATATCATGGTAAATCAATTGACGATTTCGTTGCTGGCCTGAGGACTGTAACCTACCGTGACCCGGTTGAGGCAATGCGACAGATGCTAAGACGTCGCCACTTAGCACCGCAATGGGGTGGTAAAACACCTCTTTCACCTGAGCCTGAGGACGGATTGGTGATTAGAGAAGTTCCTGACATATTTGTAACTGGACACGTTCATGGTCATGCTTGCATTGATTTTAGAGGAACCACACTTGTTTGCTCATCGACTTGGCAGGACCAAACATCGTATCAGAGAATGCTTGGTTTCCAGCCCAAACCGTGTATGCTAACTGTTGTTAACCTTGGAACTCACAAGTCGATTTCTATTCCATTTGCTTGATTACCACAAATGGTCCTCAAGTTCTCCTTCTGTTACTACCTTTGTAATTCCAGTTATACCGTCGTCATCATCAACCAGAAGTAAGTGAATTGCCCGGTTATGTATTCCAGATTTGAATTCAACACCTCTGTGGTCAATTCCGATCAATGTCCCGTCGAGTTCAGCAAACATCCATGCAGATGTTGCTTTTGCCAAATCTTCCTGTCGAATAAGTAGCCAGCGAAGTCCCTTCATTTGTTGGCGTAAGTCTCCTTCGACTTCGTGAAACCATCTGCTATACATATTCACACCTTGAATCGCAGAAGGGCAACTGCCCCGCCCATTCCAAGTAACTGTTCACCAGCATCATGGTCGGTTGAGCACTGCACAAGTCTAGCGCCGATTTCATCTAGGCCAGATACAGTACCTTCCCATTTGTCATCTCTTACCAGGTCCGCACTGATTAGAAGGGTCTCTATTGCTCCTTCTCCAAGCGCCTTTTTGATCATCTCAGACCCATATGCTACAGCACCATTAGTAGAGATTCTTGTCCATGCCTCCTCAAGTAATGCAGTTTCTTGGACAACTGCATGTTCGGCAAGTATGTCGCCTGCTAGTCCTTCTGAAATGACCTCGTTAGCAGCACCTCGACCTCCCATACTTGTAGCAACTAATTTAGTTGGTCCGTTGATTAGTGGTGCTAATTTTTCTCTAGCATGGCCAGGTCCACAAATAACAATTGGAGTCCCTTCACTTATTGATTCGTTTGCTTCGTTTGATATTTTCTCAAAGAATGACTTTGATACACCTTCACTTACTTTTGCTCCAGTATATTTCCCGCCACCCCTCATGGTCCAAGTTGATACCTCGCGGATACCTCTTCCCGTAACCTCGTACAAAATCGCCTCATCGGATTCTACTACGATAATCACAACTTTCGCTTTTCCACTATTTGAGCAAGCTTGTGCTATTAGGTCATGGTCAACCTTTGGAAATTCCTTCTGAGATGTTAATTCGATTTCATCTCTAATTTCAACGACATGTGTGTGGTGACTCCCAATATCAAAATGCGCTTCCTCAATTATACCGTGTACTCTCAGCGTATCAGCAAATGTGTGAAATTCATTGGATTCAATTGCCAATTTAATCCACATTTTCTTCCTTTCAGCAGCTTTTGCTCTACCGCCTTCTTGGCCTGCAGTTGTTTGGTCTCGCCTTTCGCCGAGCATTCCGATACTTCGGCCCTTTACACACAGCCGAGCTAGTGACCAGAGGTCGTCCTCACAATCAATGCGAATCCGGTACAACCCGAATTCGCGCTTTAGTACCTGCATCAGTTCACCCGAATACGCCGAGCAAATTACCATTTTCGTCCATGTCCATATCGGCTGCTGCCGGACGTTTTGGAAGACCTGGCATCGTCATTATTTCACCAAGCACTGCTACAACGAATCCCGCACCAGCATTCAATCTGAACTCACGAATAGGGATTTCAAAGCCTGAAGGTGCACCTAATAGGTTAGGATCGTGACTGAATGAGTACTGTGTCTTTGCCATGCATACCGGTAGGTTTCCATAGCCCCAAGACTTGATTTGCTTAAGTTGTCTATCAGCTTTAGCATGGATGTTTATTCCATCTGCTCCGTAAATTCTGGTTGCAACTCTCAATGCCTTTTCTTCTATCGCAGTGTCGTTGTTGAACAAAGGAGTGAATGGCCTTCCAGCCGCAATGTGGTCTTGGCAGGCAGAAACTACTGCTTTAGCAAGTGCCGCTCCTCCCATACCTCCTTTCGAATGAACCTCAGTTAGACAAACCTCTGCAGCTCCAGATGCTGTTGCACAATCGATTATGCACTTTATTTCTGCATCGGTATCGCTTGCGAATCTATTAACCGAAACAACGACAGGCATCCCGAAAAGACTCATGTTTTTGATGTGCCTGTCAAGGTTACTCTCTGCACCTGCTCTTACCGCATCGACATCTTCTTTCTCAATTTCTTCTTTTGATGGCCTCCGTGCAGCTCGATCACCAAAAGCACCTCCATGTAATTTCATAGAGCGGACAGTTACGTTCATTACTACGCAATCAGCTGACTTACCTGAATTTGCAGCCTTGATGTGCATGAATTTTTCAGCACCCATATCTGAGCCGAACCCGGCTTCTGTAACCACGAAATCAGCCGCACTCAATGCCAATCTGTCAGCGATAATCGAAGAATTGCCGTGAGCAATATTCGCGAATGGTCCACCGTGAATAAAAGCAGGGTCTCCTTCAAGTGTTTGTACTAAATTTGGTAGGAAAGCATCTCTAAGTAACAAGCTCATGGCTCCTGCGGCTTCAATGTCTTCTGCCTTAACAGGGGTTCCATCAAACCTTTGTGCAATCACGATTTCTCCAAGTCTCTTTCGCAAATTAGCATAATCTGAAGCTAGAACAAGTATCGCCATAACCTCGCTGGCGGCTGTAATATCGAACCTATCTTCTCTAACCATCCCGTTTGCTGGACCGCCAAGACCAACTGTTACATTTCGCAAGGAACGATCATTGAGATCGACGACTCTTGGCCAAATGATTCTAGAGGAATCGATCTGTTGCTCATTACCGTGCTTTAGATGATTATCTATCATCGAAGATAGTAGATTATGTGCACTTGTAACCGCATGCAGGTCTCCAGTGAAGTGGAGGTTAATGTCTTCCATCGGTAGAACTTGAGATAGTCCGCCACCAGCGGCCCCTCCCTTGATGCCAAAAACAGGTCCCATAGATGGCTCACGAATAACGCATGTTGCACGCTTGCCAATTCGATTCAGTGCTTGGGTTAGACCGATTGTAGTAACCGTCTTTCCCTCACCGAAAGGAGTAGGGTTTACACTGGTTACAAGCACTAGTGAACCTTGGGGTTTTGTGATACGGTTTTTGAGTGCATCCCAGGTAATTTTCGCTTTACCAATACCCATCGGCATTAATTCTCCGTCACCTATTCCAAGTTTCCATGCGATTGCTGAGATATCTTCCATCTCGGCTGCTCTTGCTATTTCCAGGTCACTCTGCATGGAAACTTGGCGCCTTAGAGGGTTTTTGAAACCACGGTCCCTTTAGGGACCGCAAAAGGCGGTTTCATTCCTCTTTCATACTTCCCAGATAATCTGGTAGGTCTACACCTGCCATCTTTGCCACGTCGTGAACCGGTGGCAATGAATGGATCAGGCTGGAAACGAAGTTTGCTGTTGAGCCTTCTCCGCTGCCACCGCCCGCTGAATCCCAAACGGTGATCTTGTCTATTTGCAGGTTGGATATTGCTTCAACCTGGCGCGCAACGATGTTCTCGATCTTTTCGACCATTAGTAGAGTTGCAGCAGCCTTTGCATCGCCACCTGCGCTAGCAACTAGATTTGAATATCCAGCAGCCTTTGCTTCAAGAACCGCCTGTACACCTTCCGCTTCAGCACGATACTTTGCCAAAATTGCATCTGCTTCACCACTTGCGACACGGCGTTGGCGTTCCGCTTCAGCTTCTGCAGCGATTTCGATTTGTGTCTTTGCAATTTCTTCTCTAACGATTTCTTCAGCCTTGAGTCTTTCTTGCTCAAGCATATACTGAGCCTTCTGAACTTCCATTTCCGCAGTTCTGCGAGCAACCTCTGCACGTTGCATAGCTTCTGCTTCTTTTTCAGCTAGAGTTGCATTGTATTCAGCAATGCTTGCTTTGGAAGTGTTTTCACCCTCAATAGCGGTTGCTTCGAGAACTGCAACTTCTTTTCTTTGGGCAGCGTCTGCACCCTTCTTACCGATTTCACCAGCAGCTGCGTTTTCTGCAACTTGGATGTCACGAACTCTGTGAGCTTCTGCTTGTCCAATGTCACCATCACGGTTTGCTGCAGCGACATCAGACTTTGCAGCGTTAACAGCGATAGCTGCTGCCTTCTTACCGATGGACTCAATATAATCGGAATCATCAGTGATGTCCGTTATGTTAACGTTGATTAGGTTGAGTCCTAATTTATTCAATTCGTGACCGACGTTGTCACGGATAGACTCTAGGAATTGGTCTCTGTCTTGGTTGATTTGCTCAATTGTTAATGATGCAACAGTCAGACGAAGTTGACCGAAGATAATTTCAGAGGCCATTGACTCTATTTGGTTTGGAGTCAGATGTAGTAGTCTTTCAGCAGCGTTGTTCATGATCAATGGGTCTGTGCTGACACCCACTGTGAATGTGGATGGAACGTTGATCCTGATATTTTGTAGTGATAGAGCGTTTGTCAATGGAATATTGATTGTCATAGGAATTAGACTCAGTTTTTTCCAATCCTGAATAAGCGGCCAAACTAATGTTGCACCACCGTGTATACAGCGAGAAGCCTTTCCGCCACCAACTCGTCCATAAACGACGAGAATCTCGTCGGATGCACATCGCTTGTATCTTGTGACAAGCAAAATTATTCCGAATGCAAAAATCAGTCCAAATCCTGCTATAAGCAGGAATAGTGTTAGCCCAGTATCCATTTTTCTTCACCTCATTCTTCTTCTGATGTTAGTTCATCACCCTCGCTAAGCGGTTCAACAATCAGGGTAGAACCAATCACATCTACAACCCTAATCAATTCACCACTTGGAATAAGTTTTGTTTTGTCTCTTCCTCTTGCAAGTAGAGTACGAAGAGTTCCGTCAACTGCGACTTGAACTTCTCCTTCATCATTTGGTTTTATTCGTGAGTAAACGTGGCCTTTGGACCCAATTGCACTGGAGTGCTTCATCGTTCCATCAGCTTGTAGATTAGAAATTCCTTGCATCATGTAGCGAACCATGTATAGGGATCCACCAGATGCAAACCCTCCGGCAACGACTGCAATTAATTCTTGATCTGTTGCAGACATGACAAACATACCAGTCAGTCCGAACATCATTATCGCTGCTGCTATTCCTTGAAGGCTAAATAACTCGAAAGCCAAGGTGCTGTCCATACTAACATCTGTATCAAAGGCAGTATCGATAACTCCTCCTAATATGTCCCCAACAAGCATCAATACCATCATTACGATAAAGAACAACGAGCCGAAAACAGCACAGCAAACAAAAACAATTTCGATTACAGATGGGGCAGTAAAGCCAAATAAATCAGCAATCCACTCAAAAATACCCATTGCGACCCCGTCCTTCCCTGTGTATGTTACTTAATGACCTTATTGCCATCATTAGATGCGTTTATTTTCTGTTGAATTTTCTTTTTTTCGTAAATTACTACGAGTGAAACCGATGCTCCTGCAAAAATTGCAGATATGATTACGTTTACGTTAGCCGCATATCCAATCAGGAAAACCCATAGTGGCAAGAATGCAAACAGGAACCTCCGCATTACTGGCCAAAATCCTCTGAATAAATCATCAGATGGATCGGTTACAACCATTAAAACCACTCAAAAGAATATTGTGCCAACAATGATTGTTAGAATCCACATTCCAATTCCAAATCCAACGCCCTTTCCTTGTTTTGCCATTTGATCTGGGTGAACTTCTTTCTGCATATTTTTCATTGGATTAAGGAGTAAATCCCGTTGTTCCTGTCTAAAAACAACAAGTGCTAGAATAAAACACGCTGCTGCGCCAGTTCCGAATAATGTTGTAATTGCAGCATCAACTTGTTCCATTAGTTTCAGCGATAGCCAAATTTGAGTTACAGCCATCATGAACCACAAGAATGAGCCCCTCTCAGCAACTGCCATGAACTTCTTAGAGCACACTCCTTATTGAGAATTACCTCGGTTTGCCCCATAGTGATTAAAACTTAACACAGACTTATTCAAGTACTAATCGCGAAATCACGTTTCATGGGGAGCGTGCGTCATGCGGTTGCGGGCAACCCGATTGGGCACTCTTTGTCTCCTGTACTTACAGCTATAGTGCATGCACACTTGTCTAGAACCGATAATGTTGAATTACCAGGCCTCAAAGGTGTAGTAATTATACCCACAGATGGCGTAGAGAACGCATTGGCTTGGGGATATGCAGGCACCCTGCCATCCCCTCCAAATTGGGAATATGTTGGTTCTCCACTAGGTAAATTCAGAGCAAACGCTCTCTTGGAGAGGGCAGTATCCGCTTCATGTTCCGAACACAATAAGGCAGATCCACGCCTTCCAACTGCTCCACTCCTAGCAAGAAAATCCAAAAACCAAAAAACTGCAGATGAAGAGGTTTGGATATCTCTAACATCCCCGCTGAAACACCAATTGTCAACAGCCGCAGTCAAATGTATAGATAACTCGATGGATATTCGTTCGGTAAATACTCTGCGCTGGGATGGTATTACATGGTGGGCGGGTTCTAGTGATGGACCTGGAATGTGCATGGTTGCTGAAGCCTTTGGCAAAAAATCAGATGGTGTAATGGGAATTATTGGCGGAGGGGGTACCGCTCGATCAGTTGCGGCTGCATGGTCTAGCTCTGGTGGTAAAATCACTCAAATGGGTGGAAAGAGAGAATTAGATGAGGACGGACCTTGGAGTCTTGTGAAATCCAAGGCTGATTTCGTCATAAATTTCGACGATGATGGGGGCGACCTTTCTGTTCGCTATGAGAAAATGGATGGTGATTTTGAATCACGGATAGAATACTTGTCGAAAAATGCTGATGGGCGATGGTTGCTCTGTGCCCAACATCTTCACTCATGGGCTACACTGTGGGCTCCAAAATATGCTGATAGCCTTCCATCCCTTTCACTCTTAATGACTCGGTTAGTAGCAGCGGAGGTGTATTTGAGTTGAGACGAGCATTTCTTATTCTTCTTATCTTTCTAACACCGCTAGTAGCTGCAGATCAGTTTCCAAATCAGAAACAAAACTCTGGATCTGTTGGATGGCAAGTTGCAGAGGACGAAAAAATAGGTCAATTCAGACTATCTTACCCGGCAAATAGTGATGGTGAAGAGAATAGCATGGCGCAAAGTGGGCCTTTTGCAGTTGTTGTTTTCTATACAGATGCAGGCGAGTCTGTTGAGCAATATGAATGGTTTCAAGAGGAAATTTCCAGATGGGGATACATTACGTTAGTTGTTGAAGATGAAACGAGTTTTGCTGCTGTAGAAACTACTCTTAGGGGATGGAATAACGGTTCGATTATTTCAGTTCAAGGTGCACAGGGTATGTTTGCTCTCGACCATATTTCCCTAGGTGGTCATGGCACTGGAGCTCATTTTGCAGCAGAGGTTGTAAAGAGCACGGACTACCAAATCGATGGATTATTTGGTCTTGGCTTGGACGGTGACGTTACAGAGTATTCAGAATCTGTAGTGCTTTCTCGGCCCTCAATTGCACTATTTTTGACAGGCACAACTGATAACATAGCCCCCGCCAACGAGAATGTAGCATCGTATCTAAACACGTGGCCAGGTGCTTGGCAAGTGATGTATCCTAGAGGTGCAAATCATATTGGTTATCAAGAAAGTGACACCTTCTTCGAGAGGCTTGCAGATGGTGATTCTACTATGGGAAGGAATGGTCAACAGCAGCATGCCTTACAACACATCTTACCCTATCTTAATCTATCATTAAGAGGCGATGATGATTCATACCAAGCCGCTTTCAACCGTGAGGACAAGACTATTTCAGTCGATAGTGATTCTTACATAGACGAGGACCTAAGCAAATCAAGATTATACAAAATGGAAAATATTACCTCAAGTTTGTTTTCCGTGATGTTGGATCAGTCATTTACAGTATCATCGAATGTTACAATGCGAGATGGGAGTTCCGCATTCGGTAATGTCTCATGTATCATTCCAAGTGGTACAACAATCCAGGGAACACTCCAAAATAGCACAGCATCATGTGATTTGAATGGCTCGGATCTCCTGCCAGGACCATCACAGATCGAGCTACGCATTGAGGATCATTCCTTTTCTGATTGGCTTGATATATTCGTTAGCAGAGTTGGAACCCCAATGCAAATCACTAACCCTATTCCAGAAATATTTCTCAATCAGCACGGATCGGTAACCGTGGATGCAGACATATTTGCAACTGATCCAGATGGTGAAGAAATCAAATTCCAATCAGTCTTATTGTTTGGCGAAAATTCAACAAAGTTTGAGGTTGAAAATCAGCAGGAAGAAATCATAATTTCTCATGTTAACGATCAAGAATGGGATGGTGAATCACAAATAAATCTCACTTTGATGACAAGTGATGAATCCGTGCAAATTATTGCAAATATTACACTTCTACCAGTTAACGACCCCGTAGTCCAATACGAAACGGTTCCACAACAAGCCTCGAGTGAGGATGGAGATGATATCATCATAGACTTTGCAAATTATGTTTTGGACCCTGAAGGAGAGCAATTGTTGGTTGTCGCAGCACGTGAATACTCTGGAATAACAATCAATTCCATATCCTCTTCTGTCTTAATCGACCCACAAACACATTGGAATGGTGCAGAATTGATTGAGTTCTATGTCTCAGACGGTGTCACTGAGCCCCTGCAAGTATTTGTTCCGATTAATATCGAACCAGTTGAAGATAATATCGAATTTACATCGAATTCGTTTAACGTCGATATTGACGAGGACGCTACTAAGTCGATTAATTTAGGAAACTATACGATTAATGTCGATGATGACCCGTTAAATTTCACAGTCGAGGGAGAATCTGAAATCTTAGATTACTCACTTTCCGGTAACGAGTTACTTTTGGTTCCTGCTCCAAACATGCATGGTTTGGTGATTTACACAATCAATGTAAGTGACGGTTTTAGTTCATCCTCTGCCGAGTTTAGTATAAACATCAAAGAAATACCTGACTTACCTACAGTTAGTATTTCCACATTGGACTATTCGGGTAATGTCCTTTCAATTTTATGGACAATCTCTGATCAAGATGGTGATGAGGGACTAATTTATTCTGTAAAGTTTGCAAACAACTCCATTGAGAAAAATACGGAATGCTCTGGCAATGTCCTACTCACGTGCCTTACTACAACAAACACAAATCAATTTGGAACATATGAGGTAGAAGTCAAGGTTTGGGACGGTAATGCAGAGGAATGGTCAAACGTAGATACCAAAGAAATAGAATTGATCCCAGTAGGAAATACTGTTGACGAATCAGGTTCTGACATATTGATAGGTGATTGGTTGTTGCCTATTGGTTTAGGCATCATTGTACTATTGCTTCTTGGATACATATTGATGACTAGAAAATAGTAATCAAAGTGGTATGTTACCGTGTTTTTTTGGTGGGGACCATTCACGTTTTGAGGATAGAATTCTAAGAGCACGAATAAGTCTCAACCTGCTTTCTTCTGGTTCGATAACATCGTCTAACCAACCATTTCTAGCAGCGACATATGGGTCGCCGAATTTCGTCTTGTACTCTTCAACTAATTGTAGTCTAGTCGCCTCTTTCTTATCATCATCAGCAGCAGCAATCTCTCGTCTGTGGATAATGTTCACTGCACCCTCTGCGCCCATAACTGCTAATTCAGCGGTTGGCCATGCTATATTGTAATCGGATTGAAGGTGTTTACAACTCATTGCGAGATAAGCACCACCATAGGCCTTCCGTGTTACAAGTGTCATTTTTGGAACGGTAGCTTCAGCATATGCGAAAAGAAGTTTTGCTCCATGTCGGATAATTCCTCCCCACTCTTGAACGACTCCAGGTAGGAAACCGGGGACATCTTCGAATGTCACTAATGGGATGTTGAAAGCGTCACATGTTCTAATGAATCTCGCTGCTTTTATGGATGCATCAATGTCGAGGCAACCAGCTAGTACCTTTGGCTGATTGGCGATTACACCAATTGTTTTTCCGTCTAATCTAGCGAAGCCGATAACGATGTTTTCAGCATAAGAATTGAACAGTTCCATGAAAATGCCGTCATCAACAATCTCCTCAATAACTTTGACCATATCATACGGCCGATTTGGATTGTCCGGAACAAGTGTGGCAAGTTCTGGATTTAGTCGAGTCGCTTCGTCTGCAGTTAATTCAACCGGGGGGCTAGACTGATTATTGTCAGGTAGGAATCCGAGAATATCGGCAGCCAAGGCACATGCTTCTTCTTCATCATCTGCAATCAAACAAGCAATCCCCGAACGGCTTGCATGCAGTGTTGCCCCGCCCAGTCCGGCAGCATCTACCTCACCATTGATACATTCAGGAGTTTCTAGTGGTGATGACATGAATAATTGACCGTGGTCGTTGCCCAAAATCGTGAAATCTGCTAGGCTTGCTCCAAGGGCAGATACACCTACAACCGGTCCTAAAACCAAAGATATCATCGGTATTCTGCCAGAACATTGCACTAGTCTATCCAGAAGCTCGCCTGTACCGCCCAGCGACGCTATTCCGTCTTGAGCCCGTTGACCACCGCCATCCCAAATACCAACGATTGGAACCTTTGACCGCTCGGCCATTTCCACAACCTTCGAGATTTTTTTGGCGTGCATTTCTCCCATCGAACCACCGTGGACGGAGAAGTCTTGTGCGAAGCAGTATATCCTCCTCCCCTCAACAGTGCCATGTCCGCATACTACACCATCTCCCAAAGTCTCGTGCATGAACATACCATGATCAGAGGTTCGGTGGGTCAAGAATGTATCAATCTCGACAAATGAGTCCTCGTCCAAAAGGCTGCGAATACGATCCCTAGCTGTGCCTCTACCAGATGCACGGATACTTTCTTGGCGCTTTAGACCTCCACCCATATGCACCTTATCTCGTCGGTATTTCAAGTCCTCGAGAGCATCACTCGAATCCCTTGGCATAGTAATCCCATTCCTTCACGGTTATTCATTAAAGCGGTTATGACCTAAGTGTTGGCTGGTTCTCTCCGCAAAGGTTTTCATTCAAGATTGAAAGGTCTTTCCCGTTTGATAAAGCCCAGTGAACTTTAGCCATCAAAGCCTCAGGTGAGGATGTACCCCCGTGCCCAATCACTCCGATTTCCTGCTGTATACGCCCCTTTGAGTAGACGTTCAAATCTACTGGGCCATTGATGCACTGATTTGCAATTATTACTGGTATTGGAGAAGATTCAATCATCTGATACAGGTCGTCATTTTCTGGTGCATCTCCATTAGGGTTTTCGATTGGCAGGTGGCCAAGTCCCGTGCCGTGTATGATTATTGATGCATAACCAGACTGGATTGCAGCATCCAGTAGGTCTCTGTGGAGGTGAGGTCCCGAGATGAATTGAGCAATTTTGATATTTGGATCGAATTTAGTTGGGCTAGAAATTTCTCGGTTACTTCGCAGGTTAACTTGAGTATGTGAAAGCCCATCTTTAGTGATTGTAATTTCACTGATTCTTTCACCGTTGACCATTTGAAATGCATCTCTTCTGGTTGAATGCATCTTTCTAACCGCTACACCAGGACTCACTGCGCAAACTCCGTCTCCAGAGCCAGCGTGCATTACCGTGACAACCGCATCTCCCATACCTGAAACTTCAGGCCCATTAGCCGCCCAATAGACTGCAGAGAGAAGATTTTCTGTAGCATCTGATGATGCTCTATCCGACGATCGCTGTGACCCTGTGAAAACAATTCTTCCTGCTGGCTTGCCACCATTGCCTGCGAAGGCAAAAGACAGCGCAGAGGCACTGACATGGAGAGTATCTGTTCCATGGGTTATCACGACTCCTACCGAACCTGAATCGAATGCATTCTGGCACGCATCAATCATTTTGTTCCAGTGAATTGGTCTTATGTCATCAGACCACATATTGCCCAATTTTACTGCTTCGATATTTGCGATTTCTAGGATTTCAGGTACGCTTGCAAGCAACTCCTCTGGCTCGAATCTAGCGATAACCGCTCCAGTGGTGTAGTCTACTTTCGAAGCAATTGTTCCACCTGTGTGGATAATCGTTACCTTGGGCAAATTCCCATTCTGTTCGATAGATTGCTCTGCCTTTTCTTTAGGCATTGAATCTCCAATCTCCTCCACAGATTCGACACTGCCCAATGGGTAACTGATATTGTACCCGTTTGCTAGTTTGATAGTAAGGTGGTCTGGAGCAGCACCTGGAAGTACAACTCCTTGGTGAGATGTGCTACCGCTTGGACTTTGTGCAACTATTTTGACACGTTTACCAAGAGGCGGCATCTCAACCATGGCATAGCGTGATTCTGAAACCTCTTGAATGTTGGTAGCCTTTACAATCCAATCTTGCCAAACATTGAGTAGTTAGGATTCACGACTTTCACTTCAACGGAGAGATTATCCTTTGTGAAGTCAATCTCACTCTTGACCCACTAATTTGTAGTCATCGGACAAGGGAGTGGCTCCAGTTTCCATTAAGACAATTTTACCATCTTTGAATCTCATGAATGCCATTACTGCTTCAGAATCAGATCCGTTAGCAAAATGAACGTTTGAGTGTAAAACTCCTACTTC
>MDSZ01267296.1_pt1 | contig 13234 bp, 15 predicted proteins | sample 811201 | NCBI WGS metagenome assembly MDSZ01 (sample SAMN05326647, study PRJNA326480) | marine metagenome | isolation source: seawater | place: Indian Ocean: North | collected 2010
AAAATGAAAGTAAAATACAATCTATATAAAAATAAAAGATGTTTTATTGTTGGTACAGGTAAAAGTTTAGATAATATTGATGTATCATTACTAAAAGACGAAATAACTATTGGTATTAATTTAATATCATTAAAAGAAAATTTTGTACCAGATTATCTTTGCATCGCAGATACTACAGTAATGGAAAATAATTATGATATTATTTTTAATGAAAAGATGAAAGATGTTCAATATGTTATATGTAACGGTTGCCTTATACAAGGAAAAGGAAATTGTTATGATAAGTCAGGTTCAACTTGTAGAGGTATTAAGTTAGAAGAGAAATATAATGTTTATGAAGTAAAACATTGGGAAAAAAGTAAAATATTTAGTGACCATATAGATTCAAGTAGAAAAAAGTTACTTAAAACAGATGAATATTATATTGATAAAGATTTTAAAACTATAACTTCTTATGGTGGTAGTACTGTCGATAATTTAGCTATACCATTAGCTGTATATCTTGGATTTAAAGAAATTTATTTATTAGGTTGTGATGGTGGTTGGAATCATTTTTATGACAGTAGTTATAAATCTGGTGTAAGAGAATGGATAAATTACAATCACGTAAAAAAGGAGCTTGACAAGTATAGTATAAATTTAGTAAATTGTGATGAAACAAATGCTTTTACTGAACTAAAATATAAAGAATTGAAGGAAGTTTTAAATGAAATGGAATGAGATTTCAGACTTTAGATATATGGAAACTGCTAAAGGAATAGTAGGTGATATAAATAACAACATAACTGGTAGAGTGGCATTAAATAATATGTTGAGAGCTACTCACGTTTTGTATATTATAAAAACTTTACTTGGAGATAAATGTAAAACTGTATTAGAAATAGGTACACTATGGGGTGGAGCTTTACTAACTATGATGCAAAGTGAACATTCGTCAAAATTTGTATCTATAGATATGTTCGAAGGGTTCTATCCTGATTTATTAGGTGAAGGTAATAGTGACCAAGGCAACCTGATAAATACCATAGAGTTAGTTACTGAAAACGTAAATCAAAATAACCCATGGAATCACGAATATGATTTGATTAAAGGTTCATCACACGATTCAAAAGTTATCAATTATGTAAAAGAAAACTACCCTAAGATTGATTTACTTTTTATTGACGGTGACCATACAAAAAAAGGTGTATTACAAGATTGGCATGATTACTCAAATTTATTAACTAAAGGTGGTATTGTTGTATTCGATGATTACTGGGTAGGTAAATATGAAGGAGCAGCCTGGAAAAAAGAAGATGACAAAGGTGTTAAATGGATGGATGTTGTCGGAGCTGTGGATGAAATAATAGAATCAAAAGATTTTTCTGAACAATGGAAAGTTATTGGGTTGTTCGGAGATAAAAAAATAATTGAGAGGTTATAATGAAACAAACAATTGAAATTAAAACAGATAAACTATTCACAATTATAACACCAACAGTTGAGCGTTATGCTAGAGAGTGGGGTAAAAGTGGTATAGTTCACATCTACACAACACATACAACAACATCACTTAGAGTTTTAGAAAATGAATTATTACATCATGCTGATATTAGATTTTGGTTAGATAAATATTTACCAAAACATAAACCTGATAATAGAAGATATTTACACGATTTAATATCACTACGAACAGACGTACCACCAGAAGAAAGAATAAATGCGTACTCACATATGAGGTCACTATTTTTTAACACTTCAGAGACGATACCTATTGAAGAAGGTTGGTTGATGTTAGGTAAATGGCAAGATATACATTTTCTTGAATTAGACCCAGGTGACAATGTATATCCTCAACAAACAAGAAAGATTATTTGTACGTTTATTGAAGAATGAAGTTTTTTATAATAATAAAAGAGAAATCTGAACGATTACCAAATAAAAACTTTTTAGATTTAGGTGGTATACCGTTATATAAACATTTGTTAAACACATTAAAAACTGAAGATGTATATATAGATACAGATAGTGATACGATAATTAATGAATGTAAAACTTTAGATAACATAACTTGTTATAAGAGAGATGCTACACACGTAGAACTGGAGAATAATATTGAATTTAGGGTAAGTCCTGTACTACTTATGATAGAGAACTTTCTTAACAAATATGTTCAAGATGAGAATGAAGTTATTATAACACCTCACGTTACATCACCTTTCATTACATTAAAAACAATGTTAGATGCAACAAAGATGTTATCAGAATACGATACAGTATGTGCTTGTACAGAACATCAAGAATTTACTTACTTTGAAGGAGAACCAGTGAACTTTAATCCTGATGTAGTTTCTAAAACACAAGACTTAGAACCAGTGATAATGGGTAACGGTGCTTTCTTTATTTTTACAAAAAAAGAGTTTATGAAGAATAAAAATAGAACGAGTGAAAATAACTACTTTTATCCAATAAACTTTCCCGAGAGTGTTGAAATAGACACACTCGATGATTTTAAACTAGCAGAGATGTATGAACTTAGTTGATGTTACATTAAGAGATGGTGGATTTACTTGTGATTTTGATTGGCCTATGGAGTTCGCACAAGAGTATTATAATTTGATGTGTGAATTAGATGTTAGTTATGTAGAAATGGGTTATTGGAAACAAACTGCAAAAAGTAAAAATAGATTTTTTAATTTAGATATCGAAACAGTTAAAGAAGTTACAGGTGAACAAGGTAAAAATAATGTATCAGTAATGATTGACTATTCTTATTGTAGTAAAGATTTAAACGACTACCCTACAGACAATCAAAATGAAATTAAAATGATTAGAATGACGTGTAGAAAAGATATGGTTGAAGAAGGTTTTAATTTCGCACAGCAGTTAAAAAAACATACTAACTTAGAGATAGCATTTAATCTTTTTAACACAACTAACTATACAGACGAAGAACTTAATTCAGCACTAGATATAGTTCTTGATTCTGATTTTGATATTATAGGTTTTGCAGATACACACGGACATTTAAACTTACATAAAGATATAAAAAGATATGAACACTTTTTTAAGAGAATAAAAGACTCTGGTAAGAATACTTGTTTTCATCTACATAATCATACAGGTAAAGCATATATGAACTATATTATGTGTCTCGATAGTCCTTATGTAGATTTTTGTGATACGTCAGTAATGTCATTAGGTAAAGGTGCTGGAAATCTAAAGTTAGAAAATGTTTTAGATAATAGTAAAGCATTAAGATTAAATCAGTTTATTCACAAGTATTATGAATCATTATTTAAAAAAACAGTAAGCCCATATCTTATGGTTACTGGTAGATATAGTATTACAGACCATTATGCTACACAAGCTAGAAAGTTAAATTTAGATATGGAAAGCTTCTCAGAGTTTTGTAATACAGTAGAAGGTTTAGATAGAGATAACTTTGATAAAACACTTCTTGAAAATTGGAGAGTATCTTGAGTAATATATTAATTACAGGTATAAGTTCTGGTATAGGTAAAGCATTAGCAAAAACTTACTCTAATAATGGTTATGAAATATACGGTCTCAGTAGAACAAAAAGTAATGAGTATAACCACGTAGAATGTGATTTAGAAAAAGTTTATGATATTTCATACAAATTGTCAACGTTATTAAAAAATATTGAACAGATAGATGTTGTGTATTTAAACGCTGGTGTGTTAGGTAATATAGAATATTTAAGTAAAATAAAACTTCACGACCTCGAAACTTCTTTTACAATTAACACTTGGGCTAACAAAGTAATTATTGATTATCTAATAACGAATAATATAAAAGTTAAGCAAGTCGTTGCGATATCTTCTGGTGCATCTCAAAAAACGTACACGGGCTGGGCTGAATACTCTATATCTAAAGCAGCTCTTAATATGATGATACAAGTTTATGCAGAGGAGAATCCAGACATACATTTTTTATCAGTATCACCTGGACCTGTTGATACACCAATCCAAGATTACATAAACAAAAATATAGACGGTCGTAAATATAAATGGAAAAAGAAGTTTTCTGATATGAAAAAAAATAATGATTTACCAAAAGCAAGTTGGGTTGCAGATAACTTACACCAGATAATGCCAACTTTAAAAAAATACGAAAGTGGTAGTTTCTTAGATTTAAGAAATCTACAATTTTTAATATAATGATATTCATTGCACATAGAGGTAATATAAATGGTAGAAAGCCAGGACTTGAAAACGGTGATAAATACTGTCAAGAAGCAATTGATAAAGGTTTTAATGTAGAAATTGATGTTCATTGGTATGAAGGTATATTTTGGACAGGTCACGACAGACCTCAATACAGAGTCAATACAGAGTTCTTAAAAAAGAAAGAAGTTTGGTGTCACGCTAAAGATATTGAAGCTCTATATCATTTACAAAAAATAGAAGCTCATTGTTTCTTTCATCAAAAAGATGATGTTACATTAACCTCAAATGGTTACTTGTGGACATACCCAACATACCCTTTAACACAAAAATCAATATGTGTTTTACCAGAAATACAAAAAGTAGATTATAATAACTGTGCTGGGATATGTAGTGATTACATAGCAAAGGAAAAAGAGAGTTGGACATTCAAAAATTATTAATAACAGGTGGTACAGGGTTGATAGGTTCAACAATTAGTACAGGCACTAAGTTATCAAGCCAAGACGCTGACTTAACTATATGGGAAGAAACATACGGTATTTTAAGACAAGAATCACCAGATAGTATTATTCATTGTGCAGCTAGAGTGGGTGGTGTCGGTAGTAATATAAATTATAAAGGTGAATTTTTCTTTGAAAATATTATGATTAATACAAATGTTATTGAAGCAGCCAGAATATGTGGTGTAAAAAAACTAATAGCATTTTTATCAACTTGTGTTTTTCCAGACGATATAGAGTACCCGTTAACTGAAAGTAAAATTCACTCTGGTGAACCTCATAGTTCTAATTATCCATATGCATATGCTAAGAGAATGGTGGATATTCAAATTAGAGCATACAGAGAACAATATGGTCTAAATTACGTAAGTGTAATACCAACAAATGTTTATGGTCCTAATGATAATTTTAATATTGATAATGGTCACGTGTTACCAGCTTTAATTCATAAGTGTTATTTAGCTAAAAACAATAATACAGATTTTAGTGTATGGGGTTCAGGTAAACCATTACGAGAATTTATTTACTCAGAAGATGTAGCTAAACTAACTGAGTGGGTTTTAGATGAGTATGATGAAGATGAACCAATTATATTTACAACATCAGAAGAAATTTCAATCAAAGATGTAGTCGGTTTAATAATAGATGCAATGGGTTACGAAGGTAAAGTAGATTGGCAAAAAGATAAACCAGATGGTCAGTATAGAAAACCATCTGATAATTCAAAACTAAAAAGTTATTTACCTGATTTTAAATTTACACCAATAGATGTTGGTATAAAAAAATCAGTTGAATGGTTTGTAGAAAATTATGAAAAGGCTAGAAAATGAAAAAGGCATTAATTACAGGTATAAATGGTCAAGACGGTTCATACTTGACTGAATTGTTATTAGAAAAAGGTTATGAAGTTCACGGTATATTGAAAAGAAATTCAGTAGCTGAGAATCAGACAGCACGACTAGATGATACTTATCAAGAGATAAAAAATAATTTATATTATGCAGATATGACAGATATGGCATCATTAGTTAGAGTGTTACAAGAAGTACAACCCGATGAGATTTATAATCTAGCAGCACAGTCTCACGTTAGAATTTCATTTGACCAACCAATCTACACAGCACAAACAGTAGCAATTGGTACTATGAATTTATTAGAAGGTATTAGATTGATATGTCCAAATGTTAGAATGTATCAAGCCTCATCATCAGAAATGTTTGGTAACTCTATAGATGAAGATGGATTTCAACGAGAAACAACACCAATGAACCCTACTAGCCCATATGGTTGTTCTAAAGTTTTTGGTTATAACTTACTTAGAAATTATAGAAACTCATATAATTTATTTTTAAGTAATGGTATACTATTTAATCACGAATCACCGAGACGAGGCACAAATTTTGTCACAAATAAAGTTGTGAAAGAAGCAGTGAAAATAAAAAAAGGGTTATCAAAAGAATTAATGCTAGGTAATCTAAATGCTACTCGTGATTGGGGTCATTCAAAAGATTATGTAAATTGTATGTGGTTAATTCTACAACACGATACACCAGATGATTTTGTATGTTCAACAGGTATATCTCATTCAGTTAAAGACTTATGTGATTACGTGTTCACTAAATTAGATTTAGACTATAAAGATTACGTAGGTATTGATGAGAAGTATTTTAGACCAGAAGAACTCGATGATTTAAAAGGTGATTGCTCTAAAGCAAAAGAAGTATTAGGTTGGGAACACGAATATACTTTTGAGTCTATGTTAGATGAGATGATAGAGTATCAAAAAAAATTGTATATGATATAACAACACACTACTTATTAATATGAATAAATATAATAAATTTCACGGTAATTATTCAGAGGATGAATGGATTGCTAATAATTTACAACTACCTCATAAAGGTGTGTTTGTTGATGTTGGGGCTTCAGATGCTATCAAAAGGTCTAATACATATCATTTTGAAATGAATGACTGGACAGGTTTATGTATTGAAGCAGATAAATTTTATTTTTCAGATGGTATAGATAACGAAGGTCCTAATAATCCATTACCTAAATTTAGAAAAGAATCAATAAACGCTGCTATAGGAGAAATAGACGGAGAGGTTTTATTTTTATCACGAGATAGAAAAGCGTTATCACAAATATACTCGGTTGATTTTTTTGGTGAGAATTCTAGTGCTAGTTATAGTGTAAATTGTTATAAATTAGAAACTATTCTACATAAATATAATATCAAATATATTGACATTTTAGATATAGCTTGTAGAGGCCAAGATTGGAAAATTTGGAATTCATTTGATTATAAAAAATATATACCAAAAGTTATAATAACTGAACATTCTGCACGAGGATTCGAACGAGATGAACGAGTGGGTGATTTTTTAATTAGCACAGGTGACTATGATTTATGTCATATAACAGAACCATATTACATATTTAAACATAAAAGTATTGAATATAAATAGGAAAAAAAGTTTTATGATTCAAATATTTTCAAATTCACTAGGTAAAGATGAAGCAAAAGCAGTTGAAAAAGTATTCAAATCTAAGTGGGTTGGAGCAGCAAATGAAACACTTAAATTTGAAAAACAATTTGGTGAAAGATTAAATTCTAAATATTCTCTGTCATTTAATTGTGCAACTGCTGCAACTTATGGTGCAATAAAGATACTTGATATCAAACCAGGTGATGATGTACTTATACCGACAGTAAATTTTATAGGTTGTGCTAATGCTATTATTGACGCTGGTGCCAATCCAATATTTTGTGATGTTGATTTAAATACATTTAATATTACACCAGAAGAAATTGAAAAAAAGATGACAAAAAATACTAAGGCACTTTTGTTATTACACTATGGAGGTAACCCTGTACAATTTGACGAGATAAAATCAGTTTCTGGTGACATAAAAATAATAGAAGATAGTTGTAATACGTTATTTGCAAGGTATAAAGATAGATACTGTGGTGCTTTAGGTGATATTGGTTTCTTTAGTTTTGATGCTATGAAGATATTAGTTACAGGTGATGGTGGTATGATGACTTTTCAAAATGATGAATACTATGAGAAGGTACTGCAATATCGATACTTAGGATTAGTATCGAAAATAAAATCAGGTGTAGATTCACTAAAAGAAGATAAAAAAACTTGGTGGGAAATTGAATTAGGTAGTACATCTGGTAGATTTGTATCAAACGATATCGTATCTGCAATAGCTTTAGAACAAATGAAAAAAGTAGATATGTTTTTAAGTAGAAGAAAACATATATGGGATACATATAAAGAAGAGTTAAAGAGTCTTGATTGGTTAATTTTACCACCAGAACCTGAAAAAGATTGTACAGCATCATATTTTATGTTTTGGTTAAGAATAAAAAACAAATGGCGTGATGAATTTGCACAATATATGATTGATAATGGTGTGTATGTAACATTTAGATATTATCCATTACACTTAATCGAACAATATAAACAAACGAGTTTATCACTACCAGTTTCTGAAGAAATAGCAGATACAACAATTAATATTCCAATACATCAAAATTTAGATGACAATGATGTTGATACAATCATAGATGTTATCAAAAACTTTAGGAGAAACAAATGAAAAAGTTAGCAGTAGTTGTTAGTGGTTGGCATTACCCAATCACATTTTATAAACAAATAAAGAGTCAAATTATACCAAAAGGTTGGGAAGTAGATTACTTTTGTGTGTCTCATAGAGACCCAAGTATTGCAAGTGATGAAAAGAAATCTATAATATCAGAATTAAATGAAGGCACATTAGAGAAACTTGATAAAATTCTCTACGAAGACGTACCAACTGTTGGGTGGTTAGAAAGCACAGGATGGCAATATAGTTTAGAACCGAATAATTGTGGTGATTGGGCAGTAACAAATCAATGGTTAGAAAAATATGATTATAAAGATTATGATATGTTATTATTAACACACGATGATAATTTTTTATTAAATAATCACTTGTTCGTAAATACATTAGATAATAGTTTTAATACATTATTCAGAAATGATTACTCATTGAATGATTTACCTGAATTTAAAAACGCGACACGTAATGATTTTTCATCAGTTGAACCTGATGACTGGTTAATACTATCAAATGGAATTGTGAATTGGACAGGTAAAGTTAGAGGTTCATTTGACTTTTTTAAAACAGAACTGATTGAAAAAATAGGTGGTGGTTTTGATATGAGTAGAGTTGAGTTAGATAGAACAGGATTAACTGATAATATGGATATGGGTTATTATGGTGATAGTACACCAGAAGGTGGTTTGAGTATGAAGGATTGGGAAAAACCTATTGAAAACTTTCACAAATATATGTATGATAACCAGTTATTAGATAGAATCAGATACTTATCACCAACATATAGAGTAAGTGAGTATTGTCTTGAAGGTGAACGAGGCCTGCTATCTAATACATCATCACCTCAAGGTAAAATATATCGTGGTGTAGTTGATAAATTCCATGACACTGGTCTAATAAATGTTTAGTTATAGTGAGTTTAAAAATATAATACAATTAATTAAAGTCAATTTACCAATAGTTGATTTTGCAGATGTAAACAAAGATACTAAAAAGTTTTGTGTTGTTAGACACGACATAGAGTTTTCAATTGATAGAGCTTTGAAAATGGCAAGAATAGAAGCTGATGAGTTAGGTATATCATCTACATATACAGTTCAGTTACGAAATAATACCTACAATGCTTTATCTGAAAAGAATATCAAAGCAATACAAGAAATTAAAAAGTTAGGTCATAAAATTGGTTTACATCAAAATCCACCGAATCTTAGTGATAATAAAATCAAAGAAAACATACGAAAAGACATAGATGTATTGGAACATTATTATGAGTTCAAAATTGATAGGTTCGCATTTCATAGACCAAATTTAAATCCAGAGCTTCTTGCTTGGTATGTACAAGTTGATGATTTAATTAACTGTAATGGTAAGTTATTTTTTCATTACTTTAAGAAAGAGAAACCAAAAACTTTAGACGTAACTTATTTATCTGATTCAAATAACTTATGGAAATTCGGACATCCTTTAGAAATAGACTTTAGTAAAGTCCAAAAACTACACGTCTTGATGCATCCATTCTCTTGGACAGATAGGGGTTATCAAAACTATAGTAATTTTGTATCATTAATCAGAGAACGAAATCAAGAGTTATTACACTCAATGAATAGTGAAACTAGCTCATTCCCTCAGGAGTTATTAAATTGAAAAAAAACATAGTATGGTGGCCAGCTGTAGTAAATGATTCACATATGAGTAAGTATGGTGGTTATGATTACTTTCAATATTCACGAAAAACTTGGGAATATTGGTGTGAGAGAAATGATTGTTTATTCGTGCCATTTACAGAACCAGTTGAAGAAGATTTGTTTAGATATCGAATAAATTGGCAGAAAGCAATATTTTTATTTGATGAACTTGAAAGAAGAAATATTGAATACGACCAAATTGCGTTAGTCGATAGTTCATTTATGATTAGACACGATGCACCTAATTTCTTTGATATGACTGATAGACAATTCGTAGCCTGGCGTGATATGGATAATATGAGATGGATTTACGAAAGTATTCAAGGGTATAAAGATATATTTGCAGACCATTTAGTAGAATTAAATTACGCAACTGGTAGGTCATTTGATATGAGTAAATACGTCAACTCAGGTTTTATGGTATTTAATGAAGAACACAAAGAGTTATTTACATCATTTAAAGAATTTTATATAAATAATATTGATGAGTTCATTAAGTTACAAGATGAAACAGTAAGAAAAGGTACAGAACAAACACCGATGAATTACTGGTTACAAATCAATCAAGTTGATGTAAATACAGAGTTACCACTACCATTTAAACTAACACATTTACAACGAAAAGAATTATTTAATCATAACTGGCAGTTAAATGAAGATAAAACGCCATTCTTTATCAAATATGGTTATAACTATAGTTTCAATGGTTTACCTAAAGATAATAGAACTAATATTATGAAACAAACTTGGGATTTAATAAAAGAAAATTATAATCACGATGAGATAAAGTATGATAAGATTTTAGATACGATGCCACATAAAGACACTGCAAAGTATACAACAAGTAGAAACTTTAAAAAAGACATAATGAAAACTTTTTCAGATGATAAGTTTAAAGATTTAACAATGATGGAAATTGGTAGTTGTCAAGGAAATTCTACAGCTGTATATGGTAATATATTTAAAAAAGTGTATGGTGTCGAAAAAGATGAATGGAATATTGAACAAGCAGAAATAAAATGTTCTAATATGAATAATGTAGAATTTATTAATATGGATGTTTATTCAGAAGAGTGGATGTCAGTAAATTTACCTCAAGTAGATGTTGTGATGATTGATGCCGGTCATACTTATGAACACGTAAAACACGATATAGAAAAAGTAGTAAATTATTTTAATAATCCAATTATTATTATGGATGACTATGGTAATCCAAATGTAGAGATAAAAAAAGCAATCGATGAAGCAATCAATTCAGGTCTCGTAACTAAAGGTCCACACATCGGTGAAGTAAGTGGTTTCAAAACAGCAGCTGGTTGGGTTATGAACGACAGAGAAGGGATTATTTTGAATTATGAGTAAGAATTTAGTTTTTATGATGGATATTGATTTAGGTGGTGAAGGTAGATATGCTAGTAGTAGAAGAGCAGCATACAAATATTCTATTGATAGTTGGAAACGTTGGTGTGAGAAAAATGATTGTAAATTATTCGTATTAAATGATTTAATAGTAGAGAAAGAAAAAATGGCAATTTGTTGGCAACGATATTATTTATTCGATATATTAGAAGCTAATGAGATTGAGTATGACCAGGTTCTAATGGTAGATGCAGACACGATAGTTCATCCAGATTGTCCAAACTTTTTTGAGATGAGTGAAGGTAAATTATGTGGTGCTTATTTTGATGGTAGTTGGGATTGGGTATTAAGAAGTATTGAGAACTATTCAAAGTATGCTTTTGACAATTATATGATGCCTTGGTGGGAATACTTCGATTGTGGTTTTGTCCTAGTTAATAAAAACCATAAACAATTTTTTAATGACATAGTTAGTTATTATTTTACGAATCAAGATACATTAATTCAATTACAAGAAACATTTCATACTGGTACAGACCAAACACCAGTTAATATGTTAACACATAAACACAATATAGATTTAAAGTTGTTACCGTATGAATTTAATATGTGTGATATGGCTAGAAAAGAAATATTAGGTGATGACTTACTATTTACAAAGATTGGATGGATTTATCAGTATAATGCAATACCAAATAATAAAGACAATCAGTTAACAAATTACTTTATGAAAAAGACGTATGAACACTTTTATGGAGAGTTAAATGAATAATAAAATAGCTATAGGTTGTTTAATACAATGGTATGAAATAGAATTAGTAGAAGAATATTTACAAAGTGTTAAGAACGCAATTGATATGATTGATAACAAGAAAGATGTAATCATAGATTTATATTTCAATACAGATGAAACACTTGAAAAATTAGATGAAGATAAAATATCAATGAGTTCTATTCGTGATAAGTTTAATAAAATCTTGTTTGATATTTTTGATTATGAGGATAATGATGAAGTAGGTATAATTAATGACAAATATGACCTAAGATTATCAAACATAGGTCCAAGTAATAAATTATATACTATAGCTGATTATAGAAGAGATTTTAACGATAATTATTGTGATGAAGCTGATGTCTTAATGTGGGGTGAAACAGATTCACTTATACCAAGACAAACTTTTCAGATTTTAGATACGATGCATACTAGTGTAAAAGATAAAACACCTAAATATGTTAGTTTCTTCGCTACTTGTAAAATGTGGGATGATTCTTGGAAAATATTAGAACACCCTGAATTTACTGATAAACCGTTTATTGATATGGATAGAGTAGATACAGAGAACTGGTGGAGTCTTAGATACAATATGACTATCGATGAAATGAATTCATTTAATGATAAAGTAGAAGAGTTAGATATAAGAAGCACAACTCAGTTAAAATTTAATGGTTGTGGTTTAGTAATATCCTCAGAGGTTATAAGAGCAGGTATAAATATACCAAAGAGTGTATTCTTTGTACACGAAGATACAGCATTTATGAATAATTTATTAGTTATGTTTCAAGGTCAACTACCACAATATATTATCAAGAACGTATTATTAGTCCATAATAGAAAACACGTAAATAAAAGAAAATACGTGAAAGGTGAAGGTGAAGTTACACCCGGTGATATTGGTGGTGCAAGATTAGCTCACAATTGGTATGATAAAGCAAATAAATTATCAGAGTTTAATGCACACAACTTCTTTAAACAATACAAAATGTACACTTGGGAGGATGTATATGAGGTACATTAAAAGTGAAAGTCAAAAAAGATGGAATAAACTATTTTTAAGATATCTTGATTTTAACCAATCAGGTAATGTTAATTGGTGGGAGTATTTGATACCACTATTGGCTATATTAT
>MDSZ01002583.1_pt1 | contig 13233 bp, 11 predicted proteins | sample 811201 | NCBI WGS metagenome assembly MDSZ01 (sample SAMN05326647, study PRJNA326480) | marine metagenome | isolation source: seawater | place: Indian Ocean: North | collected 2010
TTCTTTAATTAAAAAATGAAATTGGAAGACGAATCCAATGGAATTTCTTCTTAATCGAGTTCGCTGCAAATCGTTCAATTCGGAAACCTGTAAACCGTTCAGAAGAATTTCTCCTGATTCGGGTTTGTCCAATAAACCAAGTAAGTACATTAGAGTACTCTTACCACACCCTGATGGACCAACAATCGATGTTAGCTCACCTTTATTTAATTCAAAAGATACTCCATTAAGTGCATTCACTTTTTTTCCTCCCGTAGTGAATGTGTGTTTTAGATTCCTTACTGTTAAAATTTTGGACACGATTAGATAGTTTCTCTGATAATTTTTGCAGGTTCTATTTTTGCGGCCCTTCGTGCGGGAATCCAACTTGCCAAACCAACAAATATTGAAGCGATAAGAATACCAACCCAGTAATGTGAGATGTCCCAATTAACTACGAAGCTATCAGTTTTGAAAATACCTCTTATTTGAATGGGAATCTCCGATATTACATAAGTTCCCAATGCACCAAATAATACACCTACTAAAATCCCTACCAAAAGAATAATCACTCCTTGCCAAATGAAGATCGAAGCAATATCAGAAGGTTGAAATCCAATAGATCTTAGAATTGCAATATCCCTTGTTTTTTCAATTACCATGATTGCAAAAACATTAAAAATTCCTAATCCAGAAAGCATTAGAATCGATGAAATTGTAATGGCGGAAGATATTCTTAGTGCCCTAAAAACATCCAGCCATACTTTTTCTCTTTCTTGCCAACTTACGCTTCTGTGTCCAATGGTTTCTTGGATTTGAAGAGCAATTTTTTCTGCGTCAAAAGGATCTTTTAAGCCTATTTGAAAGAAAGAACCACCAAATCTTTTTCCAACTAAAGAGCGTGCTGTCGAAATGGATACATAAACTCTTTTTTTGTCAATTTCACTGATTCCAGATTCAAATATTCCAGAAACTCGAAGGTTGAGGGTTTCCTTTTGACCGGAAATACTAACTCGGTCATTCAATTTTAGGTTTTGTCTTTGTGCTATCCTATTTCCAATAAACAAGCCTAACCTATCTCTTTGAAAATTATCTATGGACCCATCAATAAGTTGATCTCTTATTTCAGAAGCTAGAAGGTGGTCTTTTATTCTTATCCCGTGAACTTGTACAGGGTCAGATCGCGATTTAGTATTCGCCAGGGCATTAGTCTCGAAAACTTCGGAAATTCCCTTTATGGATTCGAACGAAGATAAAGCACGCTTTAATTTTTCTGGGTAATCTATTCCTTGAATATATGGAGTATTTTCCCGACTTTTGAATTCAAAGTTTACTTTACCATTTTTTGAAACTGTTTTGACAGTTCCGTCTAGATCTTGAAATCGATCCGAAACCTTTATTGCTCCGTTAACACCAAGAATGGTTTTTATAAAATATTCTTGAAATCCAGATGTTTGGGCCTGAGTTATGACAAAAAATGAAATTCCAAAAATAATTCCGGCTAAACTCATCAGCATAGCCCGTCTGCGAGAGTTTATATATCGCAAGGCTAGTTGGAAAGAAAGGAACACGATTCAATTTATCTACTCTATTCTGAGAGTATTGGAGTAATTTTTTGTTCATCATTAAGTAAATGAGGGGTTTGAGTTACAATTATATCCCCTTCATTTAGACCGTTCATTACCTCAACTTTCTGAAGATTTCTTAAACCACTATTTATTTTTCTGATAGAAACCTTACCATCCTTGAAAAAAAATACTGAGTTTCCAACCAAAGATTTTCTTGGAATAAGTAAGCAGTTAGTCTTCTTTTTCTTTACGATAGAAACTCTACCTGTGGAACCCGTGGGTAATATCATTGAGTTATCTAAAACCTTTAAATAAACAACTCTTCTTCCAGTGTTTGAATCAATTACATTCGATAGACGATTCACTGAACCCTCGATTACTTTTTTTCCGTAGGTAAAAAGGGTGATGGCGGCAGACAAACCTTCTTTTATGTCTATGCAATCTTCTTCGATTAACGAAGCTTCAATAAGTCTTTCTTTTGAAATTATTGTGCCGATATTCTGTCCAGAGGAAAGATAGTCACCAGGTGACACAGAAGAAAAAATGAATTCACCTTCAATTGGACTCCGAATAATCATTTTTTCAATCTGTGATTTTAAAAGATCTATCTTTGCAGAAAGAGAAGATAATTCATCTTCTTGTGAGATCTTTTCTAACTTTTCTTTTGCTTGAAGTTGCTTTACAAGATTTTGTTTTTTGTCCAACTGCGAAAGCGTTGCTCCGTTTTCATGGTATAAATTATCAATAATTTTCAACTCTTTTATCTCATTTTCTAACTGGATAGAAGTAACAGAAGCAGTATTCATTTTTTCAAGCAAATATTTCCTTGATGAGATAGCCTGGTTCAGACTTCGATTGAGATCACTCGAATCTAGTGTTGCAAGGATTTCATTTTTTTTGACAAACTTTGATTTAGCAGAAGGCAATTTGATGATAGAAGACAATAGACCGTTCTGAATTGTCTTTATTTGATAAGTTTGTTCTGCAAGAACACGCACATTTCCACTGACGGAGTCAAAGATATCCCCCCTTTTTACCTTTGTGCACACAAAGCTTTCTTTGATGCCAAAATTATAGTAAGCAATGGAAGAGAAAAAAACCAAAAGCAGAATAAAAATGCTTTTTTTACTTAAAAACTTCATTGTTTTTGAAATTACCCTTTAGCGAATAAAGTTGAAACTGATATTTTGCTTTAAGATACTTAAAGACTATTTCAATTAAACTTGCTTCTGCTTTGTGTAAATTAATTTTCGAAAGCAGTAATTCATTGGCTGATATCTTATTTTGATCAAAATTGATCTGACTGATTTCTTGCCTTTCATGTGCTGATTTAAGAAGTTGCCTTGAAAGTTTAATTTGGTTTGCCAGACTTTTTAGTTCAGATCTAAGATTCTCGATTTCAACCCTAAGATGTCTAACTTTATCTTCAAGTTGAATCTCAAATTTCCTCTTCTGTGCAATTGCAAGGGATTTTTCTGCTTTACTCAATGATGAGTCCCAAATTGCCCAGGTTACTTCCAGTCCTGCTAAGAAGTTATTTCTTCTGACTGAATCAGGGTTATTTGGTAGGTCGATCTGATCCTGATAAACTGCACCTATTAGGTTTAATTTTGGTTTCAATGAAGACTCAGCAACTTTGATATTTTCGTTTTCAGATTTGATTAGAGTTTTAAGTTTTTCAATTTCAGATGAAGTAGAGGACGCAATAAATTGAGGCATATTTTTTTCAAGGAATTGATGTTCTTTACAAAAATTTAAAAACGGCGTTGAAATATCGTAGGATAAATCCTCTAGGAATCCGGTTTCAAATTGAAATAAGGATTTTTTTTGAGAAAAAATTCTTTCAGTCTCAGCAATTATAATTGCTTGAGTTAATCTTTTAATTGCCGCGTCATTAACATCTAATTTTGTCTTAAGACCACGTTCTTGTTTTTTTATTACTTCAGCTTCATTCTCCTGTGAAAAACTCAATACTTTTTTCTCTAGTTTAAGTTTGAAGTTTAACAGAACTAAATCTGTATATTCTGATTTTATTTCACTAATTAAGCTATGTTTAAAAATAGCGGATTCTTGTTTAGCATATTTCTCTGAAAGATTTGCAATTTTGCTTTTAGCTTTCAATCCACCCCAATGATATAAAGGTTTTTTAAGAAATATAGACCCAATTGTCCTGAAACTTTGTTGGTAATTCTGCCCTGGTCTATCCTCATGAATAGAGTGAGAACCAATACTTAAATTTATTTTTGTTCCTTTTAGAGATTCTGCAATTTGAGTTTTTGCAAATGCTTCGTTTTCATTTTGTTTTAAAATTTTTAAACTTGGTGACCGTGCTTCAATAGATTCTATAACTTTTCCAATTTGAGGAAAATAAAAGATCAGATCTTCCTTGGCCTCTAAGCTAGTATTTTCATCATTACCAAAGATTTGCTTCGAACAAACCAAATTACAGCAACACAGGAAAAATATAAAGAGATACTTCAATTAAGGCATTAAACCTTTTTATACAAAATGCTCAATAAAGAATGAGCATTACAGCGTGTAAAACAATTGAGTTAAAGATTAGAAAGGTATTCCGATTGAAGTTCCTCACCTGTCCATTGATCCTGCATATCAGCAATGGAGTCGCGAATTTTCGAAACTTGATCTTCAGTAAGTTCAGAAGCTTCATTTCCCCAAGCGTTTCTCACATAGGTTGAAACATTTGCAATTTCTCGGTCGTTTATGTCAACTGCAACCATATTAACTGCTGCAGATGTTCCATACTTTTCCCCTTTTACAACAATTTCACCTTTTAAACCTTTTAATATTATTTTGGTTATAAGTTCAGGATTTGCAGTTACCCATTCTGAGCCAGCAAGTGGTGGATACTGATTTTCGATACCAAGACCGTTAGTTTGATGGCAGGATGCACATCTGAGAGCAAAAGTCTTTTTGCCGGATTGCATTTTTCTTTCAAACCTTACGGCTTCTTTTTCCTCTTCGGTTAATTCCACAACTTCTTGGGGAGGATGTAATTGAAAACTATTGGTTGAATGTGCAAGCTGGATTGAACAAACAAAAATAAGACACCCGAATACAAAAACAAAGATTAAAGGAGCAATAAGAAAACCTTTTGTCGGTTCATGTTTTTCACGAGCTAGACGAGAGTGTACTTCAACCATAAGGTCATCGTTCATTCCTTCTTCTCCAGTAGAGCTTTTTTGTTTCTTGTCACTCATTTAATTTGCCTCCAACTCCGCAGCTGTCCACATCTGCATTGCAGGTCTGTCTTTGACTGATTCCCTGATAGTCTTAACTTCTTCCTTACTGATGGATGATGCAGAATTTCCCCAATCATTTCTAATGTATGTAAGGACATCTGCAATCTGTTGGTTAGTGAGTGATCCAGGAGGGATTCCTGGAGGTGCCATGACATTGTTATATTTCACACCATTAACTTCAATTTCACCCATCAAACCATGCATAGTAATTTTGATTAATCTTTCTTTATCTCCCAAAACCCAATCGGACCCAGCTAAAGGAGGGAATTGTCCAGCGAGACCTTGTCCGTTAGGTTGATGGCAAGTAAAACACAAACCTCCACCAGGTGCAGCTTTCATGTAAATTTCTTTTCCTGAAGAAATTTGTTCAGCAAGCCAACTAGGTAGTTGTGTTGCATTACTATCTACTTCAATTGCTTCGGTTTCTTCGGCAATTTCATCGTCTGATATTTTTGGCTCTTCGACAAATGAAATTTCAGGAAGCTCGTAGTCTTGTTTCAGAGATTGAAGGTAGGCAACAATACGCTCTGCTCTTAAAGATGGTACGATATGTTTATCCTCTTTATCATTCTTAATCAAAATAGTGTTTGCAGAAGGCTCATCTTTAATTTCGTAGAGAAATGGACTTGGTGGGCAAATCGAATCTTCTACCAAAGACTGTGGCTCAAACAGGTGTTGATGTAACCATTCATCAGAATAATCTCGCAATCCAACATTAGCCAAATCAGGACCGACTCTAGTGTTTCCAATAGAAACTTCATTTTGAAGAATATAATCCCGAGGAACTGAAGGTCTTTTACCCCACCCTCTTTCAACATCAAAGCCAGCTTCTACAAGACGGACCTGTTGGGTATGACAAGTTGCACATCCAAGAGAGACATACTCTACTGCTCCTTGTTGAGCAATTCCAGAAAATGCTTTTGGATACAAATCAGCATCTTCGGGTATAGATCCGTCTTCATTAAGAGTAGACGAAGTTGGTTCAAGATCCCCAAATTGTGCACGAGCACCAACAACAAATGCTAACCAAGCGAAAACCAAAGTAGATAAAATTCCTAAAGCAAATTTGAATATGTTGTTCATGTTGCAGATGATCTTTCGATGAACTGTTTATTTCTACTACCATCCTGAAATGGGTTAGGTACAAGCACTTTCCATATATTAATAACAAATACTAATTGAGAGAAACCCAGAATAACAAATGCAATTTCAGTAATCAAAAAGTATGGTTTAATTGAGGAAATTACAGAAGACGCCCAATCTAGCGATGGTTGCTGAGCAAGCACTCCATGGGTCAATCCACCAATAAGGTATGCTAAAAGTAGCATCAATACACCAAGAGCAGATGTCCAGAAATGGAAGTTTTTTGCTTTTACTCCAATTTCTTTACCTGTAATTCTGGGAAGAATGTGATAAACGGCTCCGAAAACTATCATACTGAAAAAACCGTATACCCGTTGGTTAAAGTGAAACTCATTTATGATGGAGAATTGAGTCAATTTTGCTACTGCTGGTAATGAGAATATTACACCAATATAACTGGAAATTGTGTATGATAAGGTACCAAAAATAATAAAGCGTAATGGTAAACTATTCCAAACCTTATTAACATTCTTGAATGCGGTGGCGTGAAAATTAGTCGAGGCAACAGCAATTGGAAAAATCATCGCAATACTCATGACAGTACCAATGGCTGGAATCCACATTGGAACTGGACCTCCTTCAAGGTGGTGAACGACTGACCATGGTGCTAGAGCAGCAATACACCAAAATCCAAAAATGGCTAAATAATATTTATCAATAGCAAGCCCAGTAATTGCTGGGATAATATAGTAGGCAACTCCTAATGCAAAAGGCGTTAGCCATAACCATATTAAGCTTTGTCCGTACCACATAGATAAAACACTTTGTACTGTTCCTTTAGCCGGATTGAGCTCTAATCCATTCCAGGCAATGATAAAGAGTGCCGGAAACCAAATTGCAGAGGCAAGTATAAACCATTGAGGTGCAATTGTTTGATGATTTTTTCTTGATCGGTGTATGACGACGATCATGGATGTAATAATAGCGTATGAGATAAACAGCAGAGGCCAAATTTCGCTTGGCATTTCAAGAAGTTCATGCCCATTCATGTGCCCATCAAGAATTCCCAATAAACCAAATGTTATGCCTAAATTCCATAAGGCACCACCAAGAAAAAGAAGAAATCGGCCTCTTACTTCTGCCTGAGCAAGCCGGGAAATTATCCAAATTGAGATTGCAAAAATCGAGTTTCCACCCCATCCATAGACGAAAGCATTGGCTTGTGCTATTTTAACTTTTCCATAGGTCAAAAATTCAAACGAAGCTAGAAAAAATGGATCAGTTAATTTTGCAGCTCCTAGATAGGCTAAAAAAGCAGCAGCCAGAAGCCATAAGCCTGCTGAAGCCACAAAGAAAGAGGTGACCCACTTGGCAGATTTATCGACTATTTGCTCGTCTGAAAGTTTCACAATTTAATCAGTTTTGTTTTGTGGATCAGATTTGTATTTTCTAACCGTTTCGTTCATTGAGGATTCTAAGCTGAAGTTTTTGTCCGAGTAAAATGAATCAACCTTAGATTTGAATAATTCTGAATCATTTGAATAAGACGATATCTTCTTTTTTCTCTCAGAAGAAATCATATCATCACTGGCTTCATCATTAATAACAAAAAACTGTTGGATTATAAAAAAAGAACACACAAATAAGAGACCAAGTAAAATGGAAAAAAATACACTGCAGCCGTCTGCTCTTTGTTCTTTTGGGTCACTCATGATGATTTAAAGAGTCAACTATTCTTGGATCTCTTATAGGTATGATTTCAGATACTTTCGAAGAAAAACTCTTCATTACAACACGAAGGCAAAGGCAACCAACGCCAACAAGTGTTGCCAAACCCCATAGTAAATGTGTTCCCAAAACGGGTCTCGCATCGTATCCTACATATGCACCTGGCACAATTTCACGACCAGGAATTATATTCCAATATAAATCGAGTAGATGGAAAATGAGGATCCATAGGGCAATGAAGGTAATCCTTTGTCCATCAATCTTATTTCTGTAGAATAAAAGATATATGAAAGGGAAGAAGAAGTGACCAAAAATGAGACCCATACTTACCAAAAACCAAAGTGACCTTTCCCCTGTATTAGGATCAATTTCTCTTATATTATACCAAAAGGTTTCTTCAGGAATATTGGCACTGTAGATAAGAAAATATTGAGAAAAACTAATGTAAGCCCAAAAGACGGTGAAAGCTAAAGATAAGCAGGCTAAATCATACTGATGTGCTTGTTTGTAAATCCCCTTGAGTAATCCCTTATTTCTAAGATAAAGACATCCGATAATCGTGACAGCTAAAGCTGCTCTCATTCCTGAAGCGAAAAACCAAACACCGTACATTGTAGAAAACCATTGATACTCAAGACTCATAAATAAGTCAAAAGCACCAAAAGTTAATGCCAGTGCAGTTGCTGGAATACCAACTGCTGAGATTTTCATACCCAAATGTGACCAATTCGGATTTCCGTCTTGATCCTGGGTAAATGAAACTCGTCTCATCCAATAGCTGAGACCACAGAAGATTCCAAAATAAGCAATTATTCTTACAGTGAAAAAGGGAAGATTTAAATAACCAGCTTTCTTTTGATGGAGGACATCATTTGCTACAGTAATGCCATCTACAGTTGGATTATCAGGATTTATCCAAGACCACAAAATACCAGCTTGTTCTTGTCCGAATAAAGCTACTAATATAAGAGGTGTAAAACAAAGGGCTAGCCATGGAAAAACTGCAAGGGCATGCTCTTGTTGTCTACGTACAACTGGAGTCCATCTGGAATTGAATACTCTGAAAATCATGACAAGCATTAACAATCCAATTGCAATACTAAGCCAAAACGAACAACCCCATAACCAACCAAGAAAAGGGTTTTTATCACCACTAGAAAGTCCCATTAATATTCCTGCCAAACCAATGCCCAAACCAAGAACACTACCAGCAAGCAACTTCACATCTAGATCCTTTTTAGTGCTATCCGTCATTATTTCTTGCTAAAACTATTGGTTGCATCACTCACATAAGACTGTAATGAACGTAAATACAAAACAATGGCCCATCTTTCTCTAGGAGTAAGCTTGTCTTTAAGACCAAGCATAATTCCTGATGCAGACCCCATTGATATTGCGTTGTAAATTTGACCATCTGGCCAAGGTGCTGCCGATTCTAGATATGAGCCAGATTGAGAAGAATCAGATAAATTACGCGGAGCAATTCCAAAGTAAGACACAACACCTTTACCCGCACCATACTCTCCGTGGCAGATAGCACAGTGAATGTCATACTTCTCTTTTCCAAGTCTCATCAGACTCATATCAATTTCGATTTCAGATGGTATTTTTTCTACCCAATCCCCACTTTTTGATTTGCCACTCAAAACAACATCTGAATAGAAATTTGGTTTAGTTGAAAAAACATTATTTTGAGAAATTAAATTTCCTCTTATCGCAGTACCATGTACCGGAAGTCGGTCTGCAGAATTATCAGAGAAAAAAGAGTTTTTTGTTTGGCTTTTGAATTTAGCTTGCCTATCCATATCTGGAAATACTTCAAGTGGTGTATTCTCCGTGAAACTACCACGAAAACCCATTATGGAGACAACACTTACGGTAATTATGACGAAAATAGGGATAAAATATCTCATTATTCTATAGTTTCCCGTATAAGAGTAATCGACTTGCCTCCAACATCCTTGAGGAAATTTTTGGTTTCTTCTTCGTCAAATTTTGGATCTTCAATTTCAATCACTATCATATACTTGTCATCTCCAGTTCTTCCAAATGATGGATGTTCAAATACCGGATGATTGTGCCTTGGAAGCCTATTTAAAAAAAACATCCCAAACAATGTTCCAAACGCTGCGAAAAGAATGGTTAATTCATAGAATACAGGAAATGGGAAGATAGGACTGAAGTAAGGCTTGCCTCCAACAATTAAAGGATAGTCGAAAGAATTCATATACCATACGATAAGCATTCCAGTGCAAAAACCAGTAATGCCACCGATGAGAGTAAAGCACGGAACTTTTGAACGGCCTACACCCATTTGTGCATCTAAACCATGAACGGGAATAGGAGTGTAGCACTCCCATTCTTTATAACCCTCTTCCCTCACTTTTCCTGCAGCGTCATATAGATCCTTGGCCGAGTTGAAGGAAGCTGATAATCCGTACTTAATATCCATTAATTTACTCATTGGATTTTAATGTTTGCCTCCGTGTGGGTCAGCTTGCGGCATAACAGATTTGACTTCGGCCATTGGCATAAGAGGAAGAAAACGAAGAAATAGTAAGAATAGAATTGAGAAAAACCCAAAAGTTCCAAAGAAAGTAAAAATATCTACCACAGTTGGCGAATAATAACCCCAGCTTGATGGAAGGAAATCTCTGGAGAGTGTTGTGTTTGCGATAACAAACCTCTCAAACCACATACCAACATTAACGAAGATAGAAATAATCCAAACCAAAGGAATATTGTCTTTTATTTTCTTAAACCAAAACAACTGTGGACATATTACATTGCAAGATATCATTATCCAATATGCCCACCAGTAATTTCCAAAAGCACGGTTTATAAATGCAAATCCTTCGTATGAATTGGCTCCGTACCAAGCAATAAAGAACTCCATTGAATATGCGTAGCCCACCATGCTACCAGTGGCTAAAATTATTTTACACATATTATCGATGTGCTTTTGGGTGATTAAATCATGAAGGCCAAAAATTGCTCTTAAGGGCAAAAGAAGGGTTAACACCATTCCAAACCCTGAAAATATAGCACCAGCGACAAAGTATGGAGGGAAAATAGTAGTGTGCCAGCCCGGTAAATTTGCTACAGCAAAATCAAAAGAAACGATAGTATGAACTGAAAGTACAAGTGGTGTCGATAAACCAGCAAGTAAAAGATATGCCATCTCGAAATTTCTCCAATGATTATTTGCATTTCTCCAACCCATAGCAAAAACACCGTATAGATATTTTCTCCATGTTTCTTTTGCTCTGTCTCTCAAAACGGCAAGATCAGGAATCATTCCCATGTACCAAAATAATATGGAAACAGTAAAGTAAGTGGAAACCGCAAACACATCCCATTCCAATGGGCTTCTAAACTGCGGCCATATAGCGTTAGCATTGGGAAGTGGAAATAGCCACCACGCAAACCATACCCTACCCACATGAAACAGAGGGAAAATGCCTGCACACATAACAGCGAAAACTGTCATTGCTTCGGATGCTCTGTTGATGGAAGTTCTCCATTTTTGTTTTAATAAACAAAGGATTGCTGAAATAAGAGTTCCAGCATGACCAATTCCAATCCAAAAAACAAAGTTTACAATAGCCCATCCCCAGTTGACTGGATTATTATTTCCCCAAACACCAACTCCGGTTGAAACCAAATAAACCAAACCAAGTCCAGTAAAGCTAGCTATGCACATTGCGGTAATGAAGCACCACCACCACCAAGTTGGTGTTTTCTGCTCAACAATACCACAAATCTTTTCCGTAACCCAATGAAAGTTTCTTTTGTTAAGAACTAGAGGTGTGTCCACCCACTTGGCAGGTTTTATCTTTTTTAAAACATCAGCAGGAATTTCTTCCTTTAGTTCTGTTTTTGTTGTAGACATTTTAATGAGCTACTTCACCGTTGCCATTATGATCATCGTGGTGAACTGGATGGGATTTTTCATGATACTCCAGTGCGGAATGCGGAGATTTGGAAAAGTCAGGCATCAAAGGATTTGGATTCCGTACCTTAGCCAGGAATGTTGTCCTTGGGCGAGTGTTTAGATAACCAAGAACGGAATAATCCCGTGGATTGTTTTTAAGTTTACTTACCTCGCTTTCAGGATCAGAAAGATCCCCAAAAGAAATACAATCTGAAGGGCAAACTTGCTGGCAAGCAGTTTTGATTGTGCCATCTGCAACTTTAATATCCTCTTTGGAAAGTTTGATATCGGCACCGTCTTTGCCTGTTTTAAGTAAAGCACTTCTTTGAGCTTTTACTTTAGTTTGAATCTTTGACTCTTGGATTCTTTGAACACAATAGGTACATTTTTCCATTACCCCTCTCATGCGGATTGTGACATCCGGATTTTTACCCATCGAAGGAAGGGAATCGTTTTCTTCACCTAATGGACCTTTGTAAAGTTCATCAGTTTTTCTTTTATTCCAATCAAAAAAATTAAAGCGTCTAACTTTGTAAGGACAGTTGTTTGCACAGTATCTAGTGCCAACACATCTGTTGTATGCCATTGCATTTAGTCCCTCTTCGTCATGAACAGTCGCATTAACAGGGCAAACGGTTTCACAGGGTGCGGTTTCGCAGTGCATACAAGCAACACCCTGAAATGAGACTTGTACATCAGAAGGCAATTCGGATTTGTCTCGGCCAGAGTCACTGAAATACCTATCGAGCCTAATCCAATGCATTTCTCTACCTCTTAAAACCTGATCTTTACCAACGATAGGGATATTATTCTCGCTTTGGCATGCAATAACACAAGCACTGCAGCCAGTACATTGGTTCAAATCAATGGTCATTCCCCATTGATGCAATCCTGGAGTTTCGGAATTTTCGTAATTGTGGTCCGGATGCTCGTATGAGGAATTACCGCGAGGAGTTGTTTGAGCTTTAAATGCTAAATCAGCGTCCTGATCTTTGCCCCAAATTTTAGGAGAGTGAGACTCTGCCCCCATGTGAGCAGCAAAAGATTCATCGGACAGATATTCTTCAACATTTGCCTCTCTTACAATAGCACGACCTTCCATTGACCAATGCTCTTGAACATTGGCTAATGTGAAAAAATCACCAGTCGGCTCGAGTGAGACATTTTCTATAATTCTGTTATTATCTTTCCCCATTAGAGGATGAAAATCAAAACCTGTGCCATTACCTACTCTACCCACTTCCTTTCTACCCATGCCAAGAGAGGCAACAACTGTAAAATCAGCCAGACCGGGTTGAACATAAACAGGACCTTTTACGGAGATGCCATCATGTGTCGATAAAGTTACAACCGGTGCTTTTTGTTTACCGTGGTCAAAAACAGCAGAATCTGGAGCAATCTGGCCATTTTTGTTGAGCATAGTTGGTTTGGGAAGAAGATTAAGATCAGGATACTTCTCTTCTAAAATTTTTGCTAGTACTGGACTAACTAAGAGTGCATTATCCCATGTTAGTTTTGAAATGGGATCCGGACACTCATGCATCCACCCGTTGTTTGCAAACCTGCCATCCCATGTGTGGAAATCTGGGACCAAAAGAACTTCAAGGTTGCTGCCAGATGGTGCAGATGAAAGTGTGCTTGAAAAACTAAAAAGTGATTTATTTTTAGCGTTAGGGCTAAA
>MDSZ01170790.1_pt1 | contig 13232 bp, 20 predicted proteins | sample 811201 | NCBI WGS metagenome assembly MDSZ01 (sample SAMN05326647, study PRJNA326480) | marine metagenome | isolation source: seawater | place: Indian Ocean: North | collected 2010
CTGGAACTATAAAGAAAATCATTGGATTGTTGGGGAGCTGTCTAGGACTTGTGCAGAAGATAGAGGAACATTTACAAACCCTATGATGATTGGTGTTGATTATAAATTATACGAACATGAAACAGGATATTCATATACAGGCGAATCCACTGGAGTTTTTGCTGAGTCTGGCCCTTATCAAATAGATCAACCTAATGGAAGATTAATGAATGTATTACAAATAATACCAGATGAAAAAACATTAGGAGATGTTTCTGCTAAATTTAAAGTTAGAAATTATCCAACAGGAACAGAAACAACATATCCAAGTAGCGGATCTTTTACTTTAGCTAATCCTACAGATGTAAGATTTACTGCAAGAGAAGTTAAATTTAGAGTTGAAACTGCAAGAAATACAGATTGGAGAGTAGGTAATATGCAAATATTCGTAAGAGCTGGTGGGGGTAGAGGATAATGAGATTACCGTTACCTACAACAGAATATAGCTCTAGTATTGCTCAACAGACAAACAATACTTTAGAGCAAGAAGATAAAAGAAATTTTAAAAAAGATACTGATATAAATATTAATGACGGAAGATTAATTTTAAAATCTCCTAACGGAACACGATATAATATAACAGTTGATAATTCAGGAAACATTAGTGCGAGTGCGATATGAGTATAGAAAATATAGAAAATTTTGAAAAAAATTGCCAAAACATACAAAAGGCATTAGATTATGGGAAGAACAGCCATACTCTTAATGATGTAAGAGAAAGTATAGCCAAAGGAGATATGTTTTATCATTCTCTTGGAAACTCCTTTATCATTACAGAAGTTCATGTATTTCCACAATATTATAACCTACATGGTTTTTTAGCCGGTGGTCATACAGAAGAATTAAAAAAAATCATGCCTTATTTAGAACAAAAAGCTAAAGAGGTTGGCTGTAAATATACAACATTAACAGGAAGGAAAGGTTGGGAAAGAGCTTTTAAAGATGTTGGCTATAAACCAACATTTTACACATTAGACAAGGAATTATAAAAATGGGAAAATCAAAATCTTCAGGTAGTTCAGAGTTAGATCCAGCAGTCCGTCAAATGATGCAAGAAACCTTTAATGTGGGTAAAGATACCATAATGGAAACTGTCCCTGTCTTAGACGCACAAGGTAATCAAGTTTATGATTATTCTTCTGGCTTTCCAATCCCAAGAACAAAAACCCAACTAAAAGAATATCAAAAGTATGAAGGAGATAGATTTGTTGATCCTGATTCAGCAACAACGAGAGGTGAACAAGGCGCATTACAATTTTTAGGTGGTAATCAATTTAAAGAAACAGACCGTTTAAATAATTTATATAATCAGATGACAACAGCTGCGGGTTACACACCTCAAGATGTTACCTCAAGAGATGTTACCTCAAGAGATGTTACAGCTGGACTAATTGATGCACCAGACGAAATAGCAAGAACTATGGTTGCAGAAGAAAGGGTTGCAGATCCAGACGATATAACTGCAAGAGAGGTATTAGAAAGAGGGTTTGATATTGAAAGAGTAACTTTACCTGGAACATTTACTCCTACAACATTTGCAAATACAAATTTAGATCCCTATATGAATCCATATAGGCAAAATGTTTTAGATGTTACTTTAAGTGATATAGAAAGAGCAAGGGACAGACAATTATCTGATTTACAAGCTAGGGCAGCTCAAGCTGGAGCTTTTGGTGGAACAAGACAAGCTGTTGAAGAATCATTAATTAATGAAAATGCTTTAAGGGAGCTTGGCAGACAATCAGCTTTATTAAATCAACAAGGTTTTGATGTAGCATCAGAATTAGCATCTCAAGATATTGGGATATTAAATACTGCTGCACAACAAAATATTGAGAATTTAAGAGAAGCACAAAGATTAAATCAAGCTACTGATTTAGCAGCCGAGCAATCAATGTTAGATGCTGCTATGGAAGCACAAAGATTAAATCAAGCTAAAGATCTATCATTAGGTCAATTTAATACAGAAATAGCTCAACAAGCGGCTTTAGCTAATCAAGCTGCTAACCTTGAAGCGCAAGGCATGAATCAGGAAGATGCTTTTAGAGTGGCTCAAGCTAATGTAGATAATATATTTAGACAACAATCAACAAATGTATCTAACACACTTGAAGCAGATTTAGCTAATCAAGCATCATCATTAGAAGCAGACTTAGCTAACCAAGCGGCATCTCTTGAAGCCGCTATGGCGAATCAAGATGCTGGTTTATTAGCCAATCAACAAAATATGAGCGGTTTAATGGACGCTGCAACATTAGCTTCAGGAGCTACGGCATCTGAGTTAGGTAGGTTTGGTGCTATGACAGATATTGGTGATAGAAGGACAGCAAGAGAGCAACAAGACGCAGATTTTGATTATCAACAATTCTTAGAAGCCGAAGAATATCAAAGAATGTTAGCTCAGTTCTTAGGTGGATTATTACAAGGTTTCCCAACACCAATGAGATCCAAAAACAGTCAGCGTGGATTGACATTATTTTAAAGTAAAAGGTTATTAATATGGCAACAGATTATTCAGATTTATTATTAAGCCCACAAGATAGATTTTTATATCAAAAGTTTTTACGGTTTAGTAAACCACAACCTACCGGTGGTGGTGGCGGTGGTGGTTCTGTAGTCCCACAACCTGAACGACCAGCAGAATTTGATACAAGTGTTTTACCTACAAGCCCAAATTATGTAAATCCAAGAACAGGCGAAATAGGCCCTATAACAGATTTAACTAGACCAGCTGTTGTAACACCTACATTAAAGGATTATATAGTCGGTAGGCCAGATGATCCTAATACTGTATTAACAAATGAAAAAGTAAATCCAATCGGCTCATTTATTCTTGATAGATTTAATGCAAAAATGGGTGTAACAAGAAAAGATTTAGATGAAGCTGAAAGACAAAGGATAGCTAGGGAATATAGAGAAGATCCTATTTCTATACAATTTTTAGACAATAATGAAGTTGTAGATTTAGGATCTAATAGAGCTAATTTACCAAGAGCTATAGAAGAAACAACTAATGTTCAAAGACCTTATAGAATTATTGGTTTGGCGGGAGATTTTGACGGTTTAAATAATTATGATGATAGGGTAAAAAGACTTCAAGATAGTCAAGATACGCAAAAAATTTTAAGCGATGTTAGAGAAAGACAAGAGGGTTTTAATACTATACTAGCAACAGGATTTACTCCTGGTGGGCCAACAGCTTCATCTGATATTGGATTGATTTTTGCTTTCATGAAAATACTTGATCCAGGATCAACTGTTCGTGAAGGTGAATTTGCTTTGACTGAAGATAAAACGCCTCTTTTTGAAAAAGCTTTTGGAAAAAATTGGAGAAAAATAGTTACAAAAGAGGGTGAATTTTTAAGCCCAAAAACAAGAAAGAATCACATAAAAACTGCAATAAACACTTATTACAAACAAATAGATTTATTTGAACCTAAACTAGATTTTGTTAGGGAAACTGCCTTGCGTAGAGGTGTTAGACCTGAAGATGTATTAGGGCCAGATCAAAAAGAAATTTTAACAAATCAATTAATTACAGATTTAAAAAGAGCAGCTGTTCCTGGAAATGGTTATAGTGATTCAGATATATTAGAAATAGTTGATGTGTTAGATGTTGCAACGGATATAAAAAATTCTGATTTAAGAGAAATATTAAAAAATACAGGGATTACCATGAATAAAGATAATTCAAATTACAATAATACAGATGAATTTTTAAAAGAGTTTTTCCCAGACGAAGATGAGGAAAAATTAGATGAGTAATCAAAAAAGACAACAAGGTTTTAGTGTATTAAAAAATGTAGTTAATAGACAAGAACAACAAAGACAAAATGAAGAATCTAGCTACTTTGCAAATTTAGCTAGAACAGGGTTAGGTCAAGGCGTAGCTTTTGGTTTTGGAGATGAAATAGAAGCCGGAATTGGTGCAGCTTATGATAAGTTTGTAAAAGGAAAAGACTTTACTGATAGTTATGCTGAGAGAGTAGAAGATGTGAGAGAAGATATAAGTCAATTTAGAGAATCAAATCCTGTTGCTGCTTATGGATCAGAAGTTGTTGGATCTATAGGAACAGGAGCTTTAGCTGTTCCGAAATTACTTGCTAAAGGTGCAACAAAAATTAGCAGTAAATTAGGAAGTAAAAAAGCACAAGATAAATTAAAAGACGCAGCAGCAAACACTTATATTCAAGGTGCTGTATCAGGTGGATTGTATGGAGCTGGAACAGGAGAAGGATCTGTAGCTGATAGAGCTAGTAACGCAGCTATGTTAGCTGCAGCTGGCCCTGTTTTACAAAAAGGAATAACAGCTGCAACTCCTGTAATTACACAAGCTGGTAAAAATTTATTAGAAAAAGGTATAAAACCAACTGCATCTCAATTATTTAGTGAAGGCGCTTTAAAAGGAAATAAATTTATTCCGGCTGTTGCCAACCAATTTGAACAAATGATTAGCTCATTTCCTGGTGTTGGCCTACCTATAGCAAGGCAAAAAATTAACGCATTAAGGAATTTTAATTTTTCTATAATTGATGACGCTTTAGAACCAATAGGAGCAAAAGTTACAAGAAATGATACTGTTTTAGGAAAAACTGCAAAAGTAATTGATAAAGTTACAGGCGGTAAAACTCAATTAGCAAACAAACCTTTTGCTCAAGGGAAACCGTCATTTGGTGATGTTAAAAGAATTGATTCAGAAAAAGCAATAAACTTTGGTATATCAGATGCTCTTGAAGAAAGTTTTGAAAAAGTTAATGTTTTCTATGATGATGCTATAAATAGTTTAGGTAACATTACTGCTGATAGCGCAAAAGCTATTACTAATATTACAAAAAATATAGCAACAGATTTAAGAAAAGTTGGAGTAAAAGCAGATGAAGTAAATAAAGTTGTTAAAAAAATTGATAGCATTATGGACGGAACAATATTTAATAAAACAACAACAAAAGCTACTAAGAAAAAACCAAAAATTACAAAGAGAACACCAAGAGAAGATTTGACGGGACAAAAATTAGTTCAAATTCGTAGAGAAATTTTAGATTTAAAAAAGAATAGAAGGGTTATACAAGATGAAGATACCATTCAATATTTAGATGATTTATTAGATCAAATTAATAAAACTTTACCTAAAGGTGCTTCTGAAAAATTAAATAGAGCTAATATGTCATACGCAAGATTAAAAACAATAGAAAGAGCAGTTGAGAAAGGTTCGAGAACACAAGGTTTAAAATCTGGTGAGAAAATTATGACACCAAGACAGTATAAAAAACAAGTTGAAATAGACGCAAAAAAAGCTGGACTACAAAAACCTAATACACAAACAAAAGCGTATCAACTTTCAGATGATGCTGATTCTGTCATGGGATCAAATTTTCCTGATAGCGGAACAGCATCACGATTATTGTTGCAAGGTAATATACCAGGTGTATTGAGAGATGTATTACAAAGATCCCTTGCAGCAGCAGCTGGATTTAATCCAGTTTCACAAGCGATATTAAGATCTACTCCTGGAGCGGTAAGACAAACAGTAAGTAGTCCGGTAGTAGCAAGTGGCATTTTAAATACTTTAAAACCACAAGATATTCAATTAGAGCAAGAAGATAATTCGTTACAAGGTTTATTAGAAAGGAGAAGATAATGAAAAAATTATTAGTTATATTACCATTAGTATTTATTGTTGGGTGTGCTGGACACATATCTATACAGACACAAACACCAAAAGATACTGATTTAGAAATAGTAATTAAATCAAAAAAACACGAGAATTAATATGTCAACAGCTTTAATTGCAAAACCAATTAATACTATGATGCAAAAAGCAGTAGCACAAAAAATGCAAAGCAGATTAGGTGATGATCAGGAAGATGCTGTCAAGATTACTGAAATACCAGCTATGTATGCTAGTAAAGTTAGGGACATACCAAGTAATATTGGAACGCAAGTTCGTAATATACCGCAAAATTTTAGCAAATCTGTTGATGAAAGAGTTAATGCTGTTAGAAATTTAACGCCACAAAATGTCGGCAAATTTGTTATGAACCAAGCTCAAAAAAAAATAACAGATATTGCTAATCCTGTTCAGACATTTCAAAGAAAATTTGCTGAATCTGTTAGTAGTCCTAATCCAGGTAAATATAATCCTTTAAATCAAATTAAAGCGACAATGCCTGAAGCTATGGTAAGAGAAGGTATGCCAAAATCAAATGCGGCTATGATGAGAAATTTTACAAATACGGTAAATCCAAGTATGCCTGATGCACCTAAAGATATTAACAGAAATAATGATGACGAATTGTTAGAATTTTTAAAAGAATTAGATCTTAAAAGAAGCTAATTATATTTATCTAAATTCTGAAAATGATCTAGTTGAATATTAATATATTCTAAACCTGAACTTATCTGTTCCGTTTCTTTTACTAATTCTTCTGTTTGTGGTGTAGTTACTGATAAATCTTCCAAACGATCTAAACCTTGTTGATATAAATGTCTTAGAACTAAGACAGCATTTTTATTAAACATTTCATTTCTAATTTTGCTCATAATATTCTTTCCTTTCAATTCATAATATTTTGATTCTAAAAAAAATCTACAGCCATTTTTAAAAAGATGTTGATATGTTGTGGAAAAAATAAAATTTGAATCAAAAACGAATCATAATAATTTAATCTGCGGACAAGGAGAGAATAATGGAAATAAAATATCCTGGAGTATATGAAAATTTACCTATAGAAGTTTACCATGCACAATCACCTTTAGGATCTACGGGTGTAAAACAAATGCACAATGGAACTATAGCTCATTATAAATATGGTGAATTTAAAAGTAAGCCACATTTTGATATTGGAACTGCAATTCATGTCATTTTGTTAGAACCTGAAAATTTTGAAAAAAATGTATTAGTCGTAGAAAACAGAAAGACAAAAGAATACAAAGAATTAAAAGATAAAAAAACAGGCAGTCAAGTTATAGTAACAAGATCTGAATATGATAAAATTATTAGATTAAGAGAAAAAGTATTTAGCAAAACAGAAAACAACAAAATTTTATTAAGTGATTTTGGAGTTTCAGAAAAATCTGCATTTGTTAGATGTCCTAAAACAAACCTTAAATTAAAGTGCAGACCTGATAGAGTTATAGAGGGAGAGTTTTCTGATATTTTAATAGATATAAAAAGTTGTCAAAGTGCGTCTTACGATAAAGTTGTTTATGATATTGCTAAATATGGCTACCACATTCAAGAGGCCTTTTACCGTTATGTTTGGCAATTAGCTACCGGTAAAGAAATTTCAAGATTTCTTTTTTTATTTGTAGAAAAAGAACCCCCATTTGCATCATGTATTTATGAAATAGAAGATTCATTTGTTAATGAGGGAAGGGCTTGTATGGAACGAGTCTTAGAACTGTATCAAATGGCAGAGTTAGACGGTGTTTATAATGATTTTCCAGATGAAATTGTAAAAGCTACATTTCCACCATATCAATATAAACTTACTGATCCACCAGAAGAACAGACATTAGTTTTAAATCAACCATTAAATTTAGAGGAGATATAATATGGCATTAGGTAATGTAATAGAAGAAAGCGAAGGAAATGGCGATACTTACGATAGATTAAAGTTTAACGCAAAAGAAGGTAAGTATTTTCATTCATACTACGATAAAGAAAACAGCTCTAAGGAAGAAGAAGAATTTACTGATAATTTTAGAGCTGTTGTAGATTTTGACGATATTGATGTTGGTTGGGCTGATTTTTCGGGATCTGAGCCAAGTATTATAACAGTAAAATTACCGAATCAATTACCAAATAAACCAAGTGATGATCACAAAAAATATGCAAATGTAAAGCTATACAATTCTAAATTTGGTGTGGTAAATTTTGGCAGTAGTGCGCAGAGTGTATTGCAAAAGATAGACGAACTACATGACGCTTATACAAAGGCCAACAAAAAGGAGTTATTACCACTTGTTCATTTTAACGGTGTAACCGAACCTAAAAGATTTGGTAAAGGAACAGTAAAATTACCTATATTTGAAATAGTAGGTTGGAAATCCCGTGAAGAAATGGAAACTGTCATTGGTAAGCAGACAGAACCAAAAGAAGAAACAGCACCGGTTAAAGAAGAACCGGCTGCAAAAAAAGATTTAGATGATCTTTCTTCTGCTTTTGGTGATGATGATTTTTAATTAATACGCATCACAAGTGGGTGTGTATTGATCGGAAAGAGTAGGGAACTTAACAACAACTAAGTTTAATTCTCCCCTCTTTAGTCCTACTCTTTCCAACCCCCTTGTATGCTAAAACACGAAAAGTCTGAAATAATGATTAATTTGTTTTTTGTTTTTTATATCTCCTTTGGAAACTTTTTGTTTGACGGAGATAACGAAATAGTTATGTGTAGAAGGAACTTAAATGCCGAAATTACAATCCAAATCTAAAACAACATTAAAAACAGGGTTAAGAGCAGATCAAGATTTATACCCAACACCGAAGTCTTGCACAGAAGAATTATTAAAAAGAGAAAAGTTTGTAGGAAGAATATGGGAATGTGCTTGTGGTCTAGGCGATATAAGCGAAGTCTTTCTGGACGAAGGACATACTGTTTTATCAACTGATATTGTAGATCATGGTTACGAAAATTTAAGTGCTATTGCTGATTTTTTACAATGCACCTACAGCGAAAGCATACCAAGAAACATTGTTACAAACCCACCGTTTAAATATGCAAATGAATTTATTAAACATGGAATAGAATTAACAAAACCTCATAACGGTAAGTTAGCTTTATTTTTAAGATTTAATATTGCAGAAGGTCAAAAAAGATACCATGAGATATGGAGTAAAAACCCACCAGCTAGAGTTTGGATATTTTCAAAAAGACAAACATTATGGAGAGGGAAAGAAAAAAAACCAAAAGGTCGAAGTGGAACAACAGCTTATGCTTGGTATATTTGGGAAGGTGGAACTGATCCTGGAGATACAAGAATGAAATGGATAGAGCCATGAGTTTTGACAGAATTATTGTTTTAATAATGACAAGCATTTTAGCTATGGCATTTTTTATGGGAGCTTTCATTGGATAAGAAATATATAGAGGCCATAAAATTCGTATCTCAAGAATTTTGGGGTGAACCCACTTTAAAAAATGATGATGAATGGCGCTTTGGTAATAAGTTAAGTAAAGCTGTTAATTTAAAAGACGCTACATATTTTGATTTTGAGGAAAATGAAGGTGGCGGTTTAATTGATTTAATAACAAAACACAAAAAATTACAGGGTAAAGATTTATCTGATTATCTATACAACAATTTTAGAATAGGCGAACAACAAAAAGAAACTAAAAAAGAAACTAAGGTTGTTGAGGAATATAACTATAAAGATGAAAACAATAATATTGTTTATCAAGTTATAAGATTAGAACCGAAAAGTTTTAGACAAAGAAGAATAGAAAACGGCAAAACTATTTGGGGGTTAAATGGTATAGATCCTTTACCTTATAATTTACCGGAGATCCTAAAAGATAATGACAAAACAATCTTTATTGTTGAAGGAGAAAAAGACGCAGATAGGTTAATGGGACTAGGTTTTCTTGCTACGACTAATAGTGGCGGCAGTAAGAATTGGAAACAAGAACTTAACAAGTGGTTTAAAGATAGAAGGGTTATGTTAATACCTGATAATGATACTGCTGGATATGAACATATAGATAAAATAGCACAATCATTATTACCTTTTACAAGCTCAATACATCTATTGTCATTAGCTGATAAAGTTAAAGACAAAGGAGATATTAGTGATTACCTGGATAGTGGTGGTGATATGGAAGAACTAATATTGTCTGCTGTTAATTATGAGAAATCACCAGCCAATGTTTTTCAAACAATGGCTATTGATGATATTTTATCTCTAGGCAATCAAAACTTTTTAGTAGAAAATCTTATGCCGGAACAGGGAATGGTTGTGCTGTATGGCCAACCAGCTAGTTATAAATCTTTTGTTGCTATTGATTTATGTCTGTCAATCAGTTCAGGCATGGATTGGCAAGGTTTTGATAGTGGTAGGGGTAAATGTTTATATATTGCAAGTGAGGGCGTAGGCGGTCTTAAAAAGCGTATTAAGGCATGGTTAATGAAGAATAAACCTGAACAAACTCCAGACTTTCATGTTCTAGCTCAAACTATAAACTTTTTAAATCAAGAGGAGTTAGATAAGCTAATTAAAACAATTAGAACTATCGGTGATAATTTTGAGTTAATTGTTGTTGATACTGTTGCTAGAGCTTTATCTAATGCTGGATCAGACGAAAACAGCGCTAGTGATATGGGTTCTTTTATCAGCGCTTGTGATTATATTAGACAAGAAATTCAATGCACATTGTTAGCTATACACCATAGCGGCAAAAACGAATCATCTGGTTTAAGAGGATCTAGCGCTTTATTAGGCGGTGTTGATACTTCTATTAATTGTCGATATGTAAAACCTCATGTTTATCTTGGAGTAGAAAAACAGAAAGACGCTGAAAGTATTGAGGAGATAGCTCTTAAAGTAGAAATGAAGTCTTTAATTAATGATACTTCTGTTACACTTGAAAAAGTTAATGATGTCGAAAACACAATAACATCAAGCAAACCAAAATTAGGTGCGAATCAAAAGCTAATTTATGATATTGTGGTCAAAGCCCTTGATTCTGATGTAGCTAAAACAGAATGGATTAATGCTGATTGTGGCGAACAGACTTATGTAAATATGTCTGTATTAGAATTTTATGCTATGGCTCAATTAACAGAAAAGACAACAAGCCATAAAAACCAAGCATTAAAAAGATCTTTATTAGCATTACAAAACAAAGAAATCATAGGCGTATGGAACGATAAGGTTTGGTTAGTATGAGAAAAGAAATTAAGGATAAAAAAGTAAAACAACATTTTATTTCTGAGCTTGATGAAATAGCTGTAGAAATGGAAAGGGTGTGGGGATCTGGTGTTCTTGAGCAATTAGCAGATGAAGAAATATTAAAGAAGTTTAACAACGCTAAAGCAAAACTAAACAAAGCTATAGCTGAAGATGTAAGTCCTGAAATTATGGTTAAAGTGTGTAACAACATGAAGAAAGGTTGGTTAGCAATAGATAAGTCTGTTCGTTTAGCCGGACATAAACCACCAACAGGAGAATATTGGACAGCAACATCTCAAAATGGAAAAGAGTTTGTAATTGTAAAAAATGACGCTGAAAAAGATAAAGTCTTTGATGCTATCGGTGGCGGCATTATTTATACAACCGTTGAAGTTGCTGATATTTTAGAAACCTTAAATGATGTTAATGAATGTAAAAAAATATTCCAAAAAGCTAAAGTAACTAAATTTGATTGTGTAGAAATAGAAGGAAGAAAAGTAAAAGTAACAGGCCACGATAAAGATAAAAAATATTATGAACCTTTTAATGATGATGTGCCGTTCTAATGTTGTGTCCTGAATGTCATAATAAAAAGAGTAAGGTTATTGAAAGCCGCAAGACAGATGATTCTATAAGAAGAAGAAGGGAATGTATTGCTTGTGGTCATAGGTTTACTACACATGAAGTTGTGTCTGTAGATACAGAAATAAAAAAACCTATGGTTAAGATAAGAAGAAAGAGCAAGTCGAAAAGTTATGAACCCATTAGATCCAGAAGAACAGATAGTTTTGTGGTGCAGCATGATGACGATACCCAAGAATTTATAGAAGGATATTTAAAAGGGAAGTTATAATGGTAACAAAACTTATATTAAATTCTAAGATTAACCAGGAACGGAAAAGACGGGTGAAATTAGAGCTACAAGCCGAATCATTATTAAAGCAGCTTATGGTTTATGAAAAATTTGTTGCGGCAATAACAGAATTAGAAAGTCCAAACGGACACTTTGGCAGATTAAGAGCGCCAATTATTTTAGAAAGAATTATTAAAGATTCAAAAAAAACAGAAAGGAAAATAAAAGATGTCCGACTCCAAGAAAAAGCCAAACAATTATAAAGTTGATGCAGATGATGTCGCAGATGAAGAATTTGAAATAGTTGATGTCAATGGTGAAAAAGGTATTTTAACTTTAGAATTTGATGATCTTGTTAAGGAACAGAATAAAAATGTATCTGAAGAAGAACTACAAGAGATAGCAGATAAATTAATTATTAGTATGTTTGGTGCGCCTAAAGATGAACAAAACTAAATTAGATGATTTATTCCTAATGGAAGAATATGAATGTGTCAGCATAAACAAAGAATATTTAATTATAAGTAATAGAAATAGGGAATGTATAAAAATACCTATGACACAAGATCTTCTTATAAGATTAAACAAAGAAATAGCTGTTGCTATATTAGAGTCTAATAATGATGTATAATACAAACACTATGTCTAAAGAATCAAAACCAAAAGTTTTTAAAATTGATGAACATGAGTATATTGATTTAATGATAGATAGTTGCGCTAGGGTTATTTGCTTTGAATATGAAACAAAGTTTTGTAGCTGTAAATCGCCTAGTGAATGTCATGGCAGCGCATCTTTTCAAGAGTCTGCTATTTCATGTATTGGTATCATTAATGAATTTGGAAAGAATGTTTTATCTTATGAAATTGATAAAAGTAAGTTAAATTAATGGCTAAAAAGAAAGATCCTAGATTAGCAAGAGTTGGTGTATCTGGTTATAATAAACCCAAAAGAACGCCTAATCACAAAACTAAATCTCATGTTGTTGTAGCTAAAGAAGGTGATAAAATAAAAACTATTCGTTTTGGTCAGCAAGGTAAAACAGGCGATAAGACCATGACAAAAAGAGCCAAATCTTTTAAAGCTAGACATAGAAAAAATATTAAGAAAGGTAAGATGTCGGCGGCTTGGTGGTCGAATCGCATCAAATGGTGATAGTATGAAAGGTGTTAATCATTATCTAAAAGACGGAACTAAATGGACTAAAGGCACACATAAAATGCCTAATGGTCAATTACATACGGGAAAAACACATAGCAAGACAAGCAAAAGATTATTTCATTATGCAGAATTATCTGAAAGATCTAAAAAGAAAGCAAGAAAGAGGAGTTAATTATGCCAAGAAAAAAATCTAGTAAAGGCCTTTATGCTAATATTCATGCTAAAAGAAAAAGGATTAAAGGTGGATCTAAAGAACGCATGAGAAAGAAAGGCGAGAAAGGTGCGCCTAC
>MDSZ01205889.1_pt1 | contig 13232 bp, 11 predicted proteins | sample 811201 | NCBI WGS metagenome assembly MDSZ01 (sample SAMN05326647, study PRJNA326480) | marine metagenome | isolation source: seawater | place: Indian Ocean: North | collected 2010
GAAATATAAAAAGTAAGACTTCTTAAATTTTTTTTAAAAAAAATTACTCTTAAAAAATATTTATACTCATTAACAAGATATCTTAAGTGAAATTTTAGCTTACTAAAGAACATTATGATATTATATATTTTAATAAAATCATTTTTTTCATTTTTCTAAATAAATTTATAATATTTATTTTTAAACTAAAAGATTTGATTTTTAAAAGAAATATTTAATTTTTTACTTAATGATTTAGTCTTAAATTCAAACTTTTTCAATTTCGAATACATCTTTTGTTGTCTCAATTATCTTTATTTTTTGCTTTGACTTATTTAAATCGAAAATTTTTTTTTTAAGTTCTATTTTTGTAATAAATTTATGAATTTTTTGATCTTTTAATTCTTTGGTATTTAGTAAAAAGCATTTTATCTTATGTTTAATATTTCCAATAAAAGGTATGAAGTAATTTATAAAATTTTGAAAAATTGAGAATTTTATAGGATTTTCTTTAGTTATTTTGTGCTCTTTTATTGCACTAAGAATTTTTTCACTAGTAGTTTTGTTACCAAAATAAATTTCATTATTAATTAATTCATTTTTTTTTAAATTTTCAACGTGATTATATTTTTTAAGTTCATCAAAGTTTTTTATCTTGTTTGATATTTTATAAATTAAATTTTTTTCTGAACTAAGCAATTTTCTTTTTGGTTTTAAAAAATATACTGGTTTTTTCAAAAAAAAAGCGTCTACAGCTGTACTGCAACCTCTATGTATTAATCCCTTTGAAGAAATTATCCATGGTACAATATCACCTTTTATTATAACTTTTACATTCTTAAATTTTTTGAAAATATTCCAATCTGTATATAATTGGTCCCCAGGATGTGGTCTTATAATTAAATTAAAATTTGGGTTTAGTTTAAGAAACTTAAATAAATGTTTTTTTAAATAATTAAAGTCCTTAATGGACTGTTTAAATGTAAAAAAATCATTATCTCTTTTTTTTGAAAATTTAAGTTTGCTTAAGTTTTTATCATCTTTTAACCTTTTCTTTAATCCTAACGAGCTTAAAGCGCCATAATTTGAGGAAAATAGATAAAATCCACCAAACTTTTTCTTTATATCATTTGCTTCTGAAATAAATAGCTGTTTATTCTTTTTAATATAAACGTCATATTTTAACCATCCGGTTATTGATGCAATTTTTTTAAAATATGGATCAAAATTTATCAAATTTTTGTACATACATTTTCCAATTACAAAAAAATTATCAATTTCACCTAAATTTCGACCTCTTCTTTCAAGAGTTGATTTTATATTTGAAACACCTGCTCCTAATTCCTCATCTAATACAATAAATTTTTCACAAGTTGACTTGATGTCATTTGCGTACGGTCTATTCATAATAATTTGGCTTTTATAAAAAAAAATACCAGCTTTCATAGAATTTTTTTTTTTTTGAATAAGTTTATTAATACCTGTTTTTGTCCCGATATATACTCTGTAATTTTTTAAGGCAGCTTCGTAGGAAAAAATAATTTTTGGATTTATTTCCCTCACTAATATTTCTATTGGTATGTATATGTGTTTTTTCTTCATAACACCTATTTAGACAGCCACTTAACAACTTTGCAATTTTCTTCTTTTAAATATTTATAAAATTTTTTTTCTTTTCCTTTCTCAAGTATAAAAATATATATTTTTTTGGTTTTTATATTTTGTATTATTGAAGTTTTGAAATTGTTAGATTTTAATCTTCCATTAACAGATGGTGTAGCATAAAAACCCCATTCTTTTTTACACACGTCATATTCATGTTTTTTATTCGTTAAAAAAGTTACCTGCTCATTAGAATTTAAATATATATTTGCGCAATCTTTAATTGTAATATTTTTAGACGGTTTAAATTTTCTAGGTGGTTTCTTTTTAATTATTCTCATAATTTAAAATATAAAATTTCTAATTTTCCATTGCTTGTTTTTTTTAAACCAAATGTCTTTATTTCTAAATTTTTCAGCAATCCTAAAAAATTGTTTTGTCGAAATGTTGGTATATTTGCAAAATTTTTTTATATCTTTAAAAGGAGGAAGAAATGAGGATTTTTTTATTATTTTTAATGCTTTTTGCCGACTCATTCTTTTATTTCTGATCTCAATAGATAAATTGTCAAATAATCTCGTAAATCCAAATTTATAATATTTAAGCCAATGGTGGATAGAAATAAAATCGTCATCTATATCAGAAAAATTATAATATCCGGTTTTTGCTTTTTTTGCTTTTTTGAACCCTTTAAGTTCTGCAAATTTACTTACTTTATGCGGATCCCATTTCAAATAATTTCCTAAAAAGATTTGCTTAACATTATATTTATCTGAACTTTTTGTATAGAAAAATAAGTCTTCTTTTTTGAAACCAAAATTTATAAGATCCAAAGAGTTTATATCATTTGTTACTCCGTAATTTTTAAACCAGTCATCGTCAAGTTCAGAGACGATGTCTTCTTTTTTTTTATACCCATACTCACTAGCTGAATTTTCACCCCATATAATTAGTGGAATTTTAAATTTCTTCGCAATTATCAATGGTATATTAAAAATTCCTAAGTGCATTGAAATAGCAGTGGAGCCTTTTATTTTAAAAGTCTCCAGAAGAATTTTTTTTTCTATTTTTGGATTTATTGAAACATCTATATGATCAATTCCCAAATTTATTAAATTTTCTAAATTTTTCTTTCCAATTTCTGTTCGCGAGTGTGGTCTCCAGGTCACAGCTAATGGCTTTAAATTTAATGACAAGCATTTTGATACTTGCCAGGTGCTATCTTTACCACCAGACACTGGAATAATACAGTCATGATAATTAGAATTTCTTTTAACTATTTTTAACATCTTTTTTAATTCATTAAATTTTTTTTTCCAAGGCTTTTTAATTTGTTTAGCTTCACAAGCATTACAAATTCCAAATTTATTAATTTTCAAATTTGGCCTTGTATTGGGTAATACACATTTTTTACACCACGTTATTTTTTTCATCTTATTTGATTATACTTTCAATAAATAATTTTGAGTTTAGAACATTAAATATAAACTTGCTTAAATAGTTTGGAAATTTTTGTTTCGAAAGTAAATTCTTAAATTTATTGTGATTCACGATTTGGTATATCTCCGAATTTTTATCTAATAAATAATCTAATATTTTTTTATCTTTAAAATTGAATATATTTTCCACACCAGAATTAAAACCCATTTTTTTTACATCCCATAAAACTTTATATTCTACTATATTTTGCATCGATTTTCTGAGTATATTTTTCTTGAAACCTTTTTTTATGAAATATTTTGGTGGTACAGACAACAAAAACTCAAATAATCTTTTGTCTATAAAAGGACTTCTATTTTCGATTGAGTTCTTCATTGAGTTAAGATCCTCATCATGTAAAATTTGTGGGGTATTTTCAAAAAATATTTCATTTAACATTCTATTTTTAAGTAAAATTTTTGAAAAATTTTTCTCAGCAAATTTATATTTTGTATTTTTAAGTAAATAATTTTTTAGATTTATATGATTATCATATATATGAGATCTATAATTTTTGTTTTTAATATATAAATCATATTTTCTAAATATCGGATTTCTTATGTTTGGTAAAATTTTTTTCTTCCAAATTTCTACCTCTTCTTTCAAAAGAGCTTTATCTTTCAATGTAGAAAAAAACTGCAAATGATGGTCTAAATATCCCGCAAAGATCTCATCTGACATCGTGCCATTTAAACAAACTTTTATTCCATCTTTTTTAATTTCTTTCATCAAATTATAGTGATTATATTGAGCAATAGACGCTAAGGGTTTTTCATGATAATTAACCATTTCTTTCAATAAATCTAAGCTATTCTTGTTGTTAATTTTTACTTGTTTATTTTCACAGCCTAGGGCCTTTAAAACTTTATTTATATTTATTCTTTCATCATATCTTTTATCATCATCAATAATTGAATACGTTTTAAATTTAATATTTAAAGTTTTTGATGCAACAGAAACTAGGGCGGATGAATCGACACCACCGCTCAAGGTGAATGCAATAGGTACGTCTGAGCGAGTTGTTTTTTTTATTGAGTCTATTATTAATTTTTTTGTATTATTAATAGCATCGTTTTCACTTATTTTATAATCTATATTAACTTTAGGTTGCCAATATTTTTCAATTTTAAAATTATTCTTCAAATCTATTATTATATTAGAGCCTTGGCTAAGCTCTTTAATTCCCTTAAAGAATAATTGTTTATCTTTCTTTAAATATTTATAACCGTAGTTTAAAAAGTTTTGGATTTTTGTATAATTTATTTCTAAAGGTTGTTCTAGCAAAGATTTGATAAATTTAATTTCAGAACCAAAATAAAATTCATTATTTTTAATATAATAAAATAAAGGTTTCTCTCCAAATCTATCTCTTGATAAAAATAGAATATTTTTCTTTTTATCGAAAATAGAAAAGCTCCACATACCCTCTAAAATATCTACACATTTTGTGCCGTAAATCTTATATGTTTTTAGCAAAACTTCTGTATCTGACTCTGATTTAAACTTTTCACCTTTTCGTATTAGATCTTTTTTAAGTTCAATGTAATTGTAAATTTCACCATTAAATACTATGGCTAAATCATCAGTCTCAAAAGGTTGGTTAGATCTTACATCTAAGTCAATAATTGATAATCTTGAATGCAAGAGATACAAGTTTTTATTCAAAAGTTTATAAAATTTAAATGATTGGTTATCCGGACCTCTAAATTTCATTAATTTCAGGGTTTTTTGAATAGTAGTATTTTTAATATTAAGATTACCGAAAAAACCAGAGATACCACACATTTTAAAATAAAATATTTGAGTTTATAATTTTTTTAAACATATTTGATAACCTGCAAAGAAACTATATTAATCAGAAGAATTGAGTAATCTTAGATTATCTGATAATTCTCTAATCTGAAATAGTTCATCCATATTCATACTTCCTGTGTGACCAGGTGAAGTTTGGACATTCATCGCTTTGTTATTGCTAAAATGTTTTTCTAATATAATTGCTCCTCTAGAAACAGCAAATAGGCAGGCGCTGATGCCAATTGTATGATCACTATAACCAGAAAAAAAAGATTTATGAAAATCTGGCATTTCAACTTCATATAAATGTGTTGGATATTTTGAAACACAATACAAATAAAAAATATTTTTGTTATCTTTGAATGGTTTTCCTTTATTTTTATAATCATACTTTCCTAAAGAGATAATAGTCTTTTTATTAAGCGACAAAATTTTTTCACATAATTCTTTATCATCTATGCTTCTGCTTGCAATTTTATAAGTTTTGAAATTAAGTTCCTCACACCAATCAACTCTTTTTAGGTCAAAAATTGATGCTGACAATTCGATGCCATGAAATTTACAAAATTGATCTATCTCTGCAAGCTCGTCTTTTGATATATCAAGATAAGATCTTTTATTGTCTCCCCATAATTTTTTACTATCGTAAAGCTGAACTTTAACAATATCTGCCCCACCAATTTTTGATTGTATAATCATTCTTTTAATCTCACTCATTGAACCGTAGTGTTGAGGATGTATTTCTGAGATAATTATCACGTTTCTCAATTTATCATTTGTGTCCATATTTTATAGTATTAATAAATTTGTAAAATAAATAACATCAGATAGCCTTACTGTCATTAAAATAGCATATTTTAAAAAATATATTTTTATTTTTTATTAAACAAACTACTAAAATTTTCATTTGATTTGACTAAATGCTCAAATGTTCCTTTGTCCTTTATTTTTCCTTTTTCTATTATAAATATTTGATCGCAATCTTTAACAGTTGTAAGACGGTGAGTAATCATAATTATAGTTCTATCTTTTCTCTGATTTTGAATATTATCTATTACTGTTTGTTCAGTAATGTTGTCTAGCGCACTTGTTGCTTCGTCTAAAATTAAAACTTGTGGATTGTTATAGAGCGCTCTAGCAATTCCTAACCTTTGCTTTTGACCTCCTGAAAGTCGTATACCTCGTTCGCCAACTTTAGTGTTGTATTTCAAAGGAAGTTCTTCAGTTATAAATTCATGGATGTTTGCAATTTTAGCAGCATGTTCTACAAAGGTTTTTTCAATGTAATTAGGGTTATGTCCAAAGGCAATATTTGATGAAACAGTATCATCTGCCATAAAAATATCTTGGGGCACATATCCAATTGAACTTTGCCAATCTCTGATTAAATTTTTGTTTATCATAATATCATCAACCTCTAAATTTCCTTGCTGCGGCTCAAGTAACCCTAGGATAATATCAATTAAAGTTGTTTTTCCACTTCCTGTGTGACCAACTATTCCAATTGTTGAACCTGCTTTAATTTGAAGGTTAATTCCGTTTAAAACTTTGTTTGAAACATTTGGATATTGATAATTTATGTTTTTTAAAACAATTGATTTTTTTACTAAAACAATTTTTTTTTTTTCTATTGATTTAAAAGAATTTAAATTTTTTAAATCATCATATACAGAATCAAGCCCAGCATCAACAAATCTTAACTGACTAATATCATTATAGATACCCTGAAGAGAAGGTAATAATCTATAACCAGCAAAAACATAAAGGGCTAAAATAGGTACCATATTAATAAAATTTTTACTTTGAGACATTAAATAAAGTATTAAAAGCAACATTCCACCAAATGCTATTGCTTCAAGTGCAAACCTAGGTAACTGATTAATTACTGAGAAAGATGCTTGATATTTCGCTAAAGCTTTAGCTGGATTTGAAAATCTCTCTATATAAGTTTTTTCAAGACCACCTACTTTAATTTCTTTCACTGCACCAAAGGCTTCGCTAACAGCTGTAAAACGCCATTGGTTAGCTTTCAACCGTTCTTTCCCTATACGAATTAAAATACTTCTGCTAAATTTATATATAAGACCATAAGCTAATCCAAGTGTTAAACTTACTGTAATAGCAAGTTTGGGGTCAACTAAAATTAATAAAACAAATATTGTAATTGCAACAACACATCTTACAATCAAATCTACAAACGGTTTTATTCCATTACTAACAACTATACCAACTTCTGATAGTATATTTTTACCAAGATCAGCACTATGACGATCAAGAAACCAGCTGTAAGGTTGTTTGAGATAACTTTCAATCATTCTTCTCTGAATACTAAAATTATTCATCTGAATAAAATAAATTTGAAAATATGTAGTTAAAGCTTTAAAAGATAATGAAATAACCAATAAAATAAAGACTATACTTCCTAATAAAAATAGAAACTGTTGATTATTTTCTATTCCAATAATCTTTGAGGTTATAAATAATTTATTAAGAAAAGAATTTGTTTCAACCATTTCAGGATTAGATAACATTGCTATGAAAGGCAAAATTGAAACTAGACCGATCATCTCTAAAAGAGCCATGATTAATATCATTAAAAGTAAAGCAAATCCTTTTTTACGCTCTTGTGGAGTTAAAATAAATAATAGCTTTTTGATAATTTTCATGTGTATTTAAAATGAATTTTATTTAGAGGATACAGGGGTTATTTGAAAATTCACTGTTTTTCTATAAATTTCCTTTGGACATTTTATAGTTTTAAATCCGTGATAAAACTCCTGTGTTTGATTATAAATTAATATGGAGTTTATTAAATTATTTGGAACAAATATTGGAGTTTTAAATTCGTTGTCCTTATAAAAACCAGTGGCTCCTCCTAAAGCTGGATCTTCATTATATCCATCTATAAAATATATAAAATTATAATTTTTATTTTGCTCTTTATTTTTAATTACACCATCAATGTGGGGTATTAAGTAAGAGTCATTTGATGCCATGGAAGCACTAATTGCACATAATTTATAGTCTTTATTTTCAAAGCTAATCAATTTATCAAAAAATTTTTTAAATTCACCAGATAATAAATATGAGTAAAATTTTTTTAAATTTTGAGAGCGACTTAATGTACTTTGTGAATTTTTAGTTGGCCATTCTGCTTTAGAGTTATAGTGTTTTATAATTTTTTTATTATGATTAAAATAATTTATATCTGGCCAATTATTAAGCAAATATTTGTGGCTTTCTTTAGACATAAAATTTTCAATATAACTAAAATTCTTTGTTCTTAAGTCATGAGAAATCTTTTCAATTGAATTATCATTTAGGTTCAGCGAAAATTCTATAATTTCTTTATTCTCTTTTGCAAACAAAAGATTTGTGTACCTAAAAAACTTTCGCTTCATATTAACTAGCGAATATTTTATTAAGTATAAGTATATAAGAAATTTATTTATTAGTTTATCAAAAAAACTTAAATTGTCTTTTATTACGTAAAATTTTCCATAAAATTTTTTTTGCGCATAATTTAATTGATTTTTTGAAAAGGAAACTGCCATAAAACTTAAGTATATCAGAAATTTAAAAAATTTAAAGAATTAAGATATAGTAGTTTTGTTAAATTAAGTTATAAAATAAATATGATCACTAATAATTTTAGGAGAATAAATAATACATATTTCGTAAAAGAAGGGATTTCGGGAGAATTACTTGATAAATGTTTCGACTTCATAGTGAATCAAAATAACTATAATAAAAATGATATAGAATTTGCTTTTAGAAAAAATAATTTAAATCTTATAAAATTTTCAGATATTTTTTATAACGAAGTAGATATTATAATTAAAACAAAACTAAATAACGATTTTAAATTTATAAATATAAGCAAATCTTTAATATTTAGTAAATATAATTTACTAGATGACAAGTTTATAGATAAAATAAACAAATATAAACTTGATGATATTAAATTTTTTCCAAAAACGTATATTTCCAAAAATACAATTTTCCAAGAACTAGCTAGAGGGAATATTTTTTTACCTAATAGGTTAATTGATTTAAAAAAAAATTTATTATCAAAAATTGCAATAGTAATCAATGATTTATCTTCTAGAAATATCCAAAGTATTTATGTTTCAGACTTACTTTCTAAATTTAAACTTTCTCAAATTGATGATCCTATAAATTTTAAAATTCTGAATAAATTTGTTTTAGCGTTAAACAAGTATAATAAAGAAAAAATTAAAATTGCATTAACTCATGGAGATTTAAAATTTGAACATTTATTTTTTCATAATAATCAATTAGAATTCGTTATTGATTGGGAAAACGTCAATAAAAGATCAATTTTTTTCGATACGATAAATTTTTTTACACCTTGGTTTGTTAAAAGGGAATATAATTATTTAGAAATTAAAAATTTTATCATTAAATTTATAGAGGAATATTTGCCAAATTTAAGAGATGATATAAAAAATAAATTTAATATTTATTTTTTAATTTTTGCATTAGAAAGGTACATGAGGATGTATGAAAGTAGAAGCGTTGAATTTGATTTAGGGGAAGCATTTAAAAGATATCATGCTCTTTTCAAAAACCTGAGTAAGGAGTTACATTGAATATTAAAATTTCTAAATATTATAATCATAAGCAAGCTGAAGATTATGAGGCTAGAAGAAATAACGCCATTTGGCGTTCTGAGGATAATGTATTTAAAAATATAAAATATAAAATTGCTCCAAAATATAATAATCTGATGAAAATATTAGATGTTGGCGCAGGAACAGGTCGCTGGATACCTCATCTACAAGATATAGCGCTGAAATATGTGGGTACAGATATTTCAAAAAACATGCTTGATCAAGCTAAGTTAAAATTAAATAGCTGCCCAGAAAATTTTAAAAACAATTCCAAGTTGATAGTAGCTCCTGTTGAGAAATTGCAAACTTATATAAATGGTAAATTTGATTTAATTATTATGACCAGATTTCTTTCACATTTTTCAATTTACGAAATAAAAAATATAATGAAAATTATTAAAAATTACTCTAATGGTTATATAATTGTTTCACTGAGAGTTGCTGATAATATGTCAGATATATATTCTGAAATATTTGAATTAATCATAAAATCTCCTTTAGGTGCAATAAAACGTTATCGTAAATCTGGAAGACTAACTTATGCAAGACTTAGTTCAAAATATGATAAAGTGATTCAAGATTCTGGCTTTAAAATTGTTAAAAAAAACTTGGTTGAAAAAAATAAGCGCAATAGATATGAGTACTGGGAGTTAACCTTAAGTTAAATTTTAAAAAGGCTAACGTATATTAAATCTTTTTTTATTAGAGGCTAAAAAAAACGTATGTTTATCTCCATCTATATTTTCAAAATATCCTGAAGATAAATAATTAAGATTAAAATATGACTTTAATGAATTAAGATCATAAAAATATTCTTTTCCGTATTTTTGTTTATTTTGTCCATAGACTGCAAGAGAATGAATTAAATATATTCTTGATTTAAATTTTTTGAACCATTTAATAAAATTTTTTAATTCAGGTAATACATACCAAGAAATATCTGAAAGGATGATTACATCTGGTTTAATTTTTTCGTATAAATTGAAATTTAAAAAAGAACTAACAAATAAATTATTTTTCAATTTTGGATACTTTTTTTTTGATTTTTTTATTACTGTTTTTGAAATATCAGTTCCATATACTTTAAATCCCCTCTTAAATAATTCATCTGAAATTTGAGGGTACCCACATCCAATCTCTAAAATTTTTGATTTTTTTGGTAAATTTAATTGTTCACAATAATTATATATAATTTGATAATTTAGATTTTTATTTTTTTTATTTTTTTTGATCAATTTCCATGGGTCAGAGATTTTTTGATACATTTCATCAAATCTCCCCACAAATTTTCCATTTTTGATTACATAATCTTGATATTTCATAAATTATTAAAAAATAAATTTATAACTTATATAATGTAAAATATAAATATTAATAATTTAGTTTTAGTTGCTTAATATTTTTTTTTCAATTAAAAGATTAATAATGTCGATTTTTTTTATTGCAGAGATAGGAATTAATCACAATGGTGATATGAAAATTTGTAAACAGCTTATTGACTTAGCTGTTGAGGCTGGATGTGACTCGGTTAAATTTCAAAAGAGAGATATTAATTCAGTTTACAGTGAAAAATTTTTAGATAGCCATAGAGATAGTCCATGGGGTAAAACACAAAGAGATCAAAAAATGGGATTGGAATTTGGAAAAAACGATTATCAAGAAATAGACGATTATTGTAAATCAAAAAAAATAAAATGGTTTGCTTCAGCATGGGATTTAAAAAGTCAGCTTTTTTTAAGAGAATTTAATTGCAAATATAATAAAATTGCTTCTGCAATGTTAATAAATTTAGATTTACTAAGACTAGTAGCAGAGGAGAAGAAACATACTTTTATATCTACCGGTTTAAGCACAATTAAGGATATTGAAGTAGCTGTAAAAATTTTTAGAGAAAAAAATTGTCCATTTGAACTGATGCACTGTGTTTCAACCTACCCAATGAAATATAAAGATGCAAATTTAAAAACAATAATAACTTTAAGAGAAAAGTTTAATTGCAATGTTGGATACAGCGGTCATGAGACGGGCTTAGTTGTATCTTATGCTGCGGCTTCCTTAGGAATTTCATCCTTAGAGCGTCACATAACATTAGATAGAACTATGTACGGGTCAGACCAAGCTGCTTCATTAGGACCTGCAGGATTAAAAAGACTGGTGCCAGAGGTTAGAAGAATTCAAGTTGCTCTTGGAGACGGTATTAAAAGAATTATTGATGACGAGTTGCCAATTGCAAAAAAACTAAGAGAACATCTAAAATAATATCAAATTTTTAAAAATTTCAAATACTTCCAGAAGTCTTTTTACAAAAAACTACCTTTTTGAAATCTTTTTTTTGGGTCACCAGCAAGAATTCTATTTCTATTTTTATTCCATTTACATCTTTTTAGTTTAAGACCAAATTTAATTAAATTTTTTTTCTTTAATGCTAGTTTAAAAAAATAATTTTTAAGTTCTTTTATATTTTCGTCAAAAATAGTATCAGCAGGTACTATTTTAACTTCACTAAAATCTTTAAGAAGACTCATATAATTTTTTCTTTTGCTTATCATTTCATCTAATGTATGATCATCGTTAGGTTTCCTCTTAATAGAAATTTCAGGTTTTACATCTAAATAAAAAATACCATCTGGCAGAGGAAAAAATTGTTCAAGTGGTAAAAATCTGTTTTCTTTATTTGGAAATTCACCCCTAAGTTTATCTGTTATATATCTTTCAAAAATTGTAACCCCAAATCCAGCATCTGCAAAAGCCATGCCTATTCTGTATTTTATATATTGATCAAAGATATCTATTGTCTGACCAAGAAGTTTGAAAAATATTTTAATTGGAACTATTTTTTTTATGAAAATATTATTTATAATTTTTTTGATTAATTTATTCATAAATTTAGTGAATGAAAAAAGGGGCTGATCTGATTTCATATTAAAATATGCGGGATCCATTTTGCTAAAATTTTTTATGAAATAATTACAAAGTGATGTTTTTCCTGCTCCGTCATTCCCTACAATTGCAATTGCAGGCAGAGGGTTGTGCAATCGAGGCCATTTTGCAAAAGAACCAAATAAAAAAGCATAAATAAATCTTTTTGATTTAAATAAGTTTTTTAATTTTAACTTTCCAGCAAAAACTTTTCTTTTATTTTGGCGTATAATCCTTTTTTTAATCCAAAATTTCTTTATTTCAATATCCGACTCGTAAGTATCAAAATTGTATTCAACTAATTTTTTAATATAAATGTTTTCTTTTGGTAAATTTTTTGATGTTAAATGCAAAATATAATCTAAATCTTTATCTTTTATTGAATTTAAAATTTTCTTTAATTTGTATAATTGCTCATAAGAAAAGACAATTCCTTTGGAAAAATATTTCACTAACTTATAATAAATTATTGCATTTAATTTAAAATGTTTTAATCCTGTGTTATGACATTTAATTGCATCTTGTACATTTATTTTATTTAAATGTTTCGTTTTAGGAGAAAAAAAATCTAAATCTTCTATATCTAAATTAAAAAAATCATTTGAGGTTTTGTTATTAATCAAAAACCTGTAAGAACCATCTTCACGTTTATGAAAAATAAAATTTTCTTTGGTATTAATATTTAAAAATTTATTCTTTGAAATATAAAAAGTATCAATATCTCTTCCAATAAAATTTTGAAAATCATCACATTGGTGCATTAAAATTACATCTGAAAAATTAATTATTTTTATAATAGTTTCTTGAACACTAATAAGTAAATTC
>MDSZ01091349.1_pt1 | contig 13231 bp, 10 predicted proteins | sample 811201 | NCBI WGS metagenome assembly MDSZ01 (sample SAMN05326647, study PRJNA326480) | marine metagenome | isolation source: seawater | place: Indian Ocean: North | collected 2010
CCCTAAAGACCTTAACAAGTTAGTATCAAAAACCATCGCGATGTTCAAAACTAATGCATATGTCAGCGAGGGATATGCAGAGCAGCCTTAAGATTCCAAAGAAAAGAATCGCAATGCTAATTGGTAAGGGAGGAGAAACCAAAAGTATGCTAATTGAAAAGTGTGGCTGCAAATCAATATTTGTAGATTCAAAAACGGGGGATGTTACCATTAATTGGGGAGAGTCTGGTTCTTTTGATCCATTAATGATGATGAAGGTTCCTGATATGATTAAAGCAATTGGAAGAGGAATGAATCCCAAAAAAGCAATGTCATTGCTGGACGATGAGATGTTATTTGAATTAATTGAATTAAAATCATTTGTAGGTAAAAAAGCAAATCAACAACGTAGAATAAGATCAAGAATTATTGGTTCTGAAGGTAAAATTCGCAAGAGAATTGAAGCATTAACTAATTGTGAAATTACAGTTTATGGTGGAACAATTGTAATTATTGGTGATGACCTTGGTTTACCAATGGCTAGTGATGCAATAAAAAGTCTACTCAATGGTGCAGAACATGGCCCAGTATTGAAAAAACTTGAGGTTGTACGTAAAAAACAAAGAATTTCTTCTAAAACTATTGATTATATTGAAACAAAAGAAACATCTCTTGGGTTTGAACATTTAGTTCCAGGGCTAAGCAATATTACAGAAAGAAGAAATCGGAAATACAAAAATTCACAACCAGACATCAATAATGAAAAAGATTTGGAAGAACTAATGTCACTAAGTGATGATGAAAATATTGATTGGTCTGAAGAATAATCATTCGATTCTATTTCGATTAATTATTATAGATACACATAAACCACTAATTAACAAAGAAATTAGGGAAGGGGTGAAGCTTGAAACTATACCTACAACTTGTTCTCCATCTGCCCCTGCAACAATCAAATAACGATCGTTATTGCTTTCATCTCTTTCATCTATTATTTCACTAGAATCAATTAGTACTCGAACATCCCATTGTCCTCCGCTAGTTAGTGAAAAGGTCCAATCAATATCATGCACTAAATCAGTCATACTTCCAAGAGGTATTGTTTCTGTACTAATTGTTGTCCATTCAACATCAGAATCTCTATCTGCTGGTGCTATTTGTAAAATAGCCTCAAATGAGTCTGAAAATGGTTCATTTGAAACTATTGAAGATGATAATGTGAACACTTGTCCACTTCCAGTTCGAACAATCAACCTATCTAATTGAGTGAAATCCCACGAAAGGTCAACACCAGGCAAAATTGTTACAAACATTGGATCTGTTATTTTCTGATTTCCTGCATTGTCAGTAATCGTTGTTCTAAGCATTAAATACTGACTTTCTTTTAAATCCCAAATTACTCCCGAAAGTAATGCTGAAAATGTTTGAGAATCTTCACCGATTTCAGTCTCGATTGATGTCCAACCATTTCCATCATCAGGCGTAATTCCAGTTCCATCTAAATCAAAGCCATATTCTATGAACGTATTACTAGAGTCAATCCCCGAATTAACATCAGAAGTCATAAATAAAATTGGAATATTTTGAACTGTGCTAGTTGTTATTTCTGGAACGCTCCATCCGTGAAAATTTGGATTCAAAGTATCAACATTTAATGAAAAATTTGTGATTTCGCCCTTATTTCCTAATAAGTCAACCGCCCTAAATTGTAAAATTAATTCCCCAGAACCAACTGAAATTGAAGCACTACCTGATGAAGAAATAGATTGCCAACCATCACCACTTGGTAAAATTTGATACTCATATGAATCTGCACCAACACCACCATTATCTGTAACTCCAACATTAAGATTCGAAACATTCACTTCGCTTGTTGAAATCCATTCCCCTGAAGAAATAGATGTAGTGATTCCGTTCTGATTATAGTTTAAACTTGGAGTTCCAATTGTTGGTCCAGTTCTATCTATCCCAATGTATAATGTCGATGTTGCCACATTAGAATCTTGATCTTGAACTGTTAATACGGGATTGAAAATTCCCTCAGTTAGCCCTCCAATTATATCCCATCCCCAATTATATGGACTTACATCAGGTGAAGGACTACCTCCTGGAACATTTGATAACGATGCAAAATCAAGGTTATCATCACTAGCATCCCAAGAAAATTCCAGAGTATCACTTTCTGCTAATGAAAACCATGCTCTAGATGATGGAGTCAAACCATCTCCCAACTGAGGACTACGAACTGAAAAATCAGAAATTACAGGATTTGAGCGCCCAGAAGTACTTTCTTTAGCATCTAATTCAGAATCTAATTCTGAAGAATCTTCTAAAGAAATTATGCCAGAATATGTATTAAATAATAATATAAATCCTAACAAAAGGACTAGTGTACGCGCATATTTTGACATCGGAACAAATACACCAGAACGTACAACCGCTTCAATACTTGCGTTCAATTAAGGCATTATTACACAAAAATCACATAAATCATTGATACCAAATATGCAAATTTTGTTACCAAGGTTAATGTGCAACATTTAACCTAGTGGTATTATGGGACGGAAGAAGTTTAGTTCAATTGTGATTATTTTTATGTTAGTTCCATTATTTTCTACAATACTTACAGTTACGCAGGCTGCAGATGTTGAGGGAGTAAGTATCACTAGCGATTCAATTACTATAACTCCTGAAAACCCAATTGCTGGCACACCAATTTCAATCAAATCAACTTTGAATAATAGTAATACAGAAGTTACAGAAGTGGATGTTTATTTTTACAAAAACACATACGAATCTGGAAACCCATGGAAGATTCAACATTTATCTCTTGATGCAAGTGATGGTATTACTGATTCTCAAACAAACATTACTGTGATTTGGCAAAATGTAAATATTGACGACCAAGGTATATATGTACAAATTTTAGATTCCGCATCAGATACTTTTTCAAACCCAGTTTTTAAACCATTTAATGTACAAGGATTACCAGACCTAATTATTGAAAATGTTGAAATCTCTCCAAATGAAGAGATTCATGAAAATGATTTGTTTTTTGTAAATGTTTCAATTTTAAATCAAGGAACTTTAGCATCTAATCCAAATAGTGTTTCTTTTAGTATTGAAGGTAGTGGAATAAGCAAAAGTAGTACTCTTGAATCACTAGATGCTGGAGCATCTTCAATTATTTCTTTTAATTCTACAGCTCCACAAACTGGAACTTGGGCAATACAAATCGCTGTAGATTCGAATTATGAAATTGATGAGTTAAGCGATCAAAATAATAATTGGAATGGGAATTTAGTAATTACAGATATTCCTGACATGTATTTCTTAAACGACCTTGTTGTAACAACTACAGGAGATACTGATGCTTCAGTAAATGGTCCTTGGACCTTATCTACAATTATTGTTGCAACTGAACCAAATAAAATTGATGAAGGTACAAATATCCCAATAGAAATCCTAATAGTAGATTCTGCAGATGAAAGTGAAATTAGTATTTATGAAAATATAATCTGGAATTCTGATACGAATCAACAAGATTTAACATTAGAATTTGACAAAACTGATATTAGCTCATTTTCAATTGGTACGCATGACGTTTCCTTAATTATCGACCCAAATAATGAGCATAATGGGAATAATAATAATGATATTATTAGTTCTACATTCCAATTAGCTGATTCACCAAATATTGTGATAGAAATTCAAGATCCTCCCAATAATGTAATAAATATCGAAAGTAATTATACATGGTATGTTAATGTGCAAAATATAGGTCAAGTTCTTTCATCAGGTACATTATCTGCAAATTGGAGAGGTTCTTCATATGGTCCTTTTGAACTTAATATCAATCCTAATGATTCAGAAATAATAGCTATTGAAGTCGAAACTGGTTTAACTAAGGGAGAACAAACGTTCAGTGTATTATGGCAACCTGACACTGCTTGGATGGATTCAAATAATTTAGATAATACAGATCAAGTTTCAATGAATGTAGATATTCCATTTGTAGTAAATTTTGATCTTTATAGCCTAAACATCACTCCAAGCCAACCGTACATAATGGATACTGCACATAATCTTCAAATCAATGTTGAAGCATCAGATGCAGGAAGTCAAACAGTTGAATGTAGAAGTGATGAGATGCTAATTGATTCGAAAATATTAACATTTACAGAACAAGATAAAATAGATTCTTTTGAATGTGACTTTACTCCAAATTCTACAGGCCTATACCAATTAAAATTAATTTTTGTTGAAGAAAATGGTCAAGATTATACAATGACATTACAAATTGATCCTCCTGATTCATTACTAGTCATTGAAGGTGAGGATTCAACAGATTTCTTAAAATTATTAATTCCATTTACACTTGTTTTAATTATTGCTTTAATTGCAGGAGTAATATTAACAAGACAAAAAATTGATTTGTCTAACGTAATTTACGTAGATATAGAATATGATGGATATGACCCTGAAGAATTGAATATTTCAATTGGTGATAAAGTAATGTGGACAAATTATGATGAAGAAAATAAACATACTGTATCTGCTAAATCTCTTGATGAAGAAGGCCAATTGCTGTTCCATTCTGGTGATCTTGAAGACCATGATGAATTTTTACATGAATTTAATACCAAAGGAAAATTCCAATATGGTTGTAAATACAATCCTAAATTCAGTGGTGTTGTAAATGTCTTTAGTGATGAAGATGAAGACTTAGATGTAATCATAAAAGGATCTACTCAATTTGCTTCAGATATCGCAGAAATGGGCTTTAAAGAAGACCAATTAGAGTCTGATTGGGATGAACGTATTGTTGAAGCTGAAACAGAAGTTGAAAATGTACGTTCAAAACAAGAAGCTGAATTACTTGAAGATGAAACTATAGATATTACAGTTGAAGATGAAGATATTGTAATGAGAATAGAAGATGAAGATTCTGAATTAATTTCTCAAAGAGGCGAGCAAATTGAAAATATGGATGAAATTTTGGCCTCAAAGACTGATTTAAAAGCACTTAAAGATGAAGATGTGGAATTTACTGCAAGTGATGCAGGAATGAGAGCGGAACTATACGCATTAACTGGTGAAGAAGGAGTAATGCCTGGTGATGAGGTTAAAATTGGTTTAGGGGCTAATAAAGAACATCTTGAAGGAAAAGGTGAATTTGTAGGAAATCAATTGCCAAATATTGAAACAGACTTTACATTTGATGATTCTGATGATGTAATTAACAAAGAGGTTGAAAAACCTGTAGAAGAAATTGAGGAAATTAGTGAGGATGAATCTGAAGAACCTATTGTAGAAACTGCAGAATGTGGCGGTTGTGGAGCAGATATCCCCATAGATGCAAAATCATGTCAAATCTGTGGAGCTAAGTTTGAATAATGCTCGTCAGCACTCATAGGGTTCGTCATCACCATAAGGCTCGGCTGACCCTCTTCGCTTCATTCGAGCAAAATATTCGAATAGTTCATCATTCATCAATTATATGTATGAAATTTTGATTTTTAGCCGTTGGTTTCAAGCGTAAGAATGAATTCGGACAGTTTAATGAAGGGAACAAACAGACTAATTACGTTAATTCTTATTTCTCTAATTGTTTCTACTTCAGCTGGTTGTTTTGGACTAGTACCCATGAGAGAATCTCTTGAATTAATGAGGGGCGAACCAATAATTGTTGAAATTGATGAAAAAACAAATGTCAGTTATACATTCCAATCTGCACAATCAGAATCTTATCAAAATACATCTACTTTCGAAGTTACAGAAAGTGTTTCTGAATTGATTATTTATGTACGTGTTTCAATGCCTGATCCTCTGGATTTATCTAAACAAATTAGAGATTTAATTTATGATACTACTGGAGTTAATGTTTCAACATTAAGTCAAGAAGCAAGGTATGTTCACGTAAAAATCAAAAATCCAAATGGTGAATTATTTTATGAAAAGTTGGCAAGTGAATCGATAGAACCTGTTGTTGAAGTTCATAGGCCACCATTACAAACAGGAACTTGGACATTAGAAGTTGAAGCAAGAGGCTATGGTTTCAATATCTTTGAAGTAGTTGAAGCAGAAGACAATTTTGCTGCAATTATTACTGTTACATCTGAATGTGTTAAATTTACAGAAAATGATTGTGTTGTTGATGAATTAATTTAATTCAATGCATCTGTACAAACATGTTTACGAGAACAATTTCGACACTTGCCTATTTGCTGATGGTTTCTTTCTGCACCTCCCTCTACAGTTAATCTTTGTATTTCTTTCAGATGTTCCATCAATAAATTCCTATGTTCATCATTCCATTCAATTGGAAATGCAATTTCAGAGCCATAACGTAATGCACCATAAGGAGGGGATGTTCCAGTAGATGATTCAATAAGATGAATATAAGCAAGTAACTGTATTTTATGACTTAAATGTGGCTCATTAGGAATTTTACCTGTTTTTTGTTCTACTGGTATGAAGTTTCCATCAATAACTACAATTTGATCGGGCCTTCCTCTTAAACCGATTTCTTCGTCAGATAATATTGATGAATCTTTACTATCATCACTATAATTAATTTTGGTTGAATAATCTATTCCAAGTTCAATACTCAATTTTTCCCTAGCTGCAATTGAACGAAGAACTCTATGTAATTGGGAAGAAGATAAAATTAACCAAACAAATGCTACTAATGCTAAAACTAGTGCTGCTTGTTGACGATCGTCTGCTGCGTATAACGAAACACCATGTATCATTATAACAATGGAAGAAAGTAATGCAAATCCTTCAATTCTACCTCCACTAATCCATCCTCCAACAAAATCAACAGTCTGCCATACTGGAGTGAATATATTTTGATTAAAGGTTGACATTTCGTCCTTTGTTTCAATTTTTGGCTCTATCCAACCAAATTTTTCTCTCCATGGTAATGCAATCATTAATACCGATACAAATAATACACTGACAGACAACATTACAAGAAATTTTCCTAATTCTTCAGGAGGTAATATATCTGTTGTGAATAATGACCATGAAATTTCATTTGAATCTAAATTTATTCCTCGAATAATTACAACACAATTATTACAATCAGAACTTAATCTAAATGTAATTCTCTCTTCTGAGCCATTATTTAATTCAAATGGCCCAGCTACCAATGTATTTGTATTATCCACAATTATCAAATCTGTACCATTCCAACCATCACCTAAGGAATCAAACATGTCTAAATAGTACCATCCAGAATCAAGATCCCCTATTTTTTCTGAACCAAAGCCCGTTCCTGAGATTCCTAAATAATCATCTTGAAGGATAACAAATGCAACAGAATCTATGAGAAATATAACTACAATTGATAAGGTCCAAGTCCATACAGCAATCTCTCTACGTGAATCAATACTACGATTATGGAATGACTCCATTTTTTCATGTATTTTTTGATGTTTTTCTATACCTGCACTAATTGCGTCACCTTTTCCATCATGTCCTTCTTTTGCTAATTTCCATGAAAGTGGGCAATAAGCATGGCGTTCCAAATCACTTGCTGAAACTGAAATTGCAATGCCATTAGCATCTTTCCAAAAACCATTTTCGTCTTGAAATGCTTCGTCCATTGAAACGCCCACTATCTACTGCGATGTACCTCTGACATCAATCTAACGTCTTAAAGTGTTGAATGATTTCAAGAATTTATGAGGCGATGCCATTATGAAGGGGTGGTCAGTAGCCCCGCCGCTGAGGAACTATAATGGAGGAGACACCGACACCATTAGTTGATTTTGAAACATACGAAGCGAATGCTGTTAATATCGGAACACAGCAAAGAAGTGCTGATATGATGAAATTCATTCAAGAAGTTAGAGATGATGGGTTATATCTTATTGATTTAACAAAAACTGATGAAAGAATTCGTACAATTACAAAATTTATCAATAAATATGAGCCTGAACAAATTGCTGTAACAAGTGCTCGTCAATACGGGCAAAGGCCTGCAAGAAAATTTGCTGAAGCAATAGGTGCAAAATCATCAGTAGGTAGATTTATTCCTGGAACTTTTACAAATCCTAAATTACCTTCTTTCTATGAACCGAGAATGTTAATTGTCACTGATCCTGCTGCAGACCAACAAGCAGTAAGAGAAGCTGTTGGTTCTGGAGTTCCAATTGTTGCTATTTGTGATGCAAATAATAATCTAAGAAATGTAGATCTCGCATTACCAGCAAATAACAAAGGAAGGAGAAGTTTAGCATTGTTATATTGGTTATTAAGTCGTGAAGTTCTAAAAGAACGAGGACAAACAAACGATGAAAAATGGGCTGAAGAAAACAATATTGATGATTGGGAATCTACATTCTAATCTTTTTTGCTCCGTTTTCTAACCAAGATAAAACACTTGTTGCTAGTTCATCGATATCTTTTATTTCTTGTAAAGACCCTCTAAATTTAGAACCTCCAGGTAAATGTTTCGTAAATGAGATACCATGTCTCTTTAATGCATTTTTATTATCAATTCCTGTTAATTTAGTTAATTCAACATATCTATTCCAACACCAACTTCTAGCAAAAAATTCTTTTTGAATCTCATCAGCATTTTCCCATTTATCGTTAATCCATGGCGCATTTGATTTTATTAAACCTAATTCTTGTTTAATTTGATGAAATACTTGAGGATTTCCAATTGCACCTCTTCCAATCATCACCCCTGCTGCTCCTGTCTTTTCAAGACAAGCTGATGCACTCTTCGCATCTACAACATCACCATTTGCAATTACAGGGATTGATACTGCATCAACAATTTTAGCAATCTTTGACCAATCTGCTTCCCCTCTATATCCTTGTTTTAATGTTCTACCATGAACACATAAACGAATTATTCCTATATCTTCTAACCTTTTCGAAATATCTAATGCTGTATCTTCACCAGATCCTGTCCCTAATCTTAATTTTGCTGAAATTGGTACACTACTAACATTTATGCATGCTTCAACCATTTCAACTAATTTTTCTGGTTTACCCAATAATGCTGCACCTGCATCATTTCTACAAACCTTAGGTGCTGGGCATCCAAAATTAATGTCAATAACATCTACTGATTCATTATTACATAATAATTCTGTAGCCTTAACCATTTCATTAATATCTCCTCCAAAAATTTGAGGAATAAATGGATCTTCTAATGGATGAGTAGATACTTTTGTCCAAGATTTTACAGAACCACGAGTTAATGCCGTAGATGAAGTAAATTCACTAATTGTAAAATCAGCACCACATTCTTTTGCAAGAATTCTAAATGGTAAATCACTAACTCCTTCCATAGGTGCCAAAAAGAATGGTGGGGCTTTATTTTTCATTGTAATCACATGAAATATTCCATAAAAATATTTTACAATTCTTTTTCTAATAATTCTGCTACTCTACGTATCCTACGCAATGCTCTATCTGCTCTATCTTTTACAGACATAATTATTTCAGAATAATCTGTTCCACTCCATTGATATCCAAAAGATAATCTTCCACCTAATAAATTTAATAATAGCATTGATTCTTCATTAGATATTTTTTCTAAAATTTCTTCAACATCAGAAATGTTAAATGATTTTGTTCCTATTTTATTTACAAACTTATTAGCTTCTTTTTCACCTAATTGGCGTATTAGCCCACCTTTTTGTAATAACCATTCATTTCCACGACGTAAATATTGTGTTTGCAGCATATTCCAAATCAAATAAGGCAATCTATCATAACGTGGCACCTTTTCTAAAAAACCAGCACTTCTATAATGCTCCATAATCCTTTGAATCTTAGCCCTTTTTTGTTCTTTAAAAATTGCTTCTAATTCATCTAAAGATTGAGGGCCAGATTCATTAATCATATGATTCCATAATTGAATTTGAAGACTTTGGTCATCCATAGATTTACCAGGGCGATCTCCAAGTAATCCTAAATCTGACATCCACAATATTTGCTCACTACAATTATGAGATTTTGCAGGTGGAACATACTCTTGAATCCATATTCTATTTAAGCAATCATCTCTTTCTTCAATTCTATTAATTGCTTTAATTTCTCCCATCCATTTTTTGGATTGATTTAATCTCAAATTCAAAATTTGTTTTGCCTCCTCAATCATTAAATCAATAGCTCCAATTAAACTCCCCGTTCTTAGAAAATAAATTCTTGAACCTGCGCCTTTATGCGTATGTCCTGTAACAATTCTTGAATCTAATAATCTGCCAAGATGATGGTGTAAAGTAGCTGGTGAAACTGCCAAAGATTCTGCTAAAAAAATAGATTCGTAACCTTTCCAAGGTTTTGATAAAAAATATTCATTTAACATTCTGTATAAAGGAGGCCCTGTTAAATTTCCTTGTGATTCTTCACTTCTTCTCCGGATTAAATTTAAACTAGTTGCTAACCATTCGAGTAATTGTTCTTTATTTCTTTCAGCACCCGGCAAAGCAACTTCCTCTATTCGAAGACTGAACATACAAACACGGCTGAGCCAACAGCATTTAGCAATTATCTGAAAAAATGTCAAATTATTCGACTTTCAATAGATTTTCAAGCCACCAAAGATCTTGAACGTTCATCATTCCATTCATAATCTATTTTTCTTGTTCTATTTTCATTCTTTAATTCAAACATATCTTCTAAATGAGGAGCCAATTCTAATTTTTCATGTAAAATTAATCCCCTATCTTTCAATACCTTTACTGCTGAATGAACTGTGGCTCTAGTTCTACCTATTCTTCTTCCAAGTTCCGCTTGAGATACTGGGGGGTTCTCTTTTCTTAATTCATTAATGACTAATTTTTGTGCCTCTGACAAACCCACTGGCATTAATGATGCTGCGCGAGAATCGTCTTCAATACCCATTGATCTTAGAACTTTAATTTGACTTGGAGCGCCTGCATAATGACAAGTACGTCCATTAACTCTTACAATTGTCAAACTTCTTTGATTTTTAAGAACATCAATATGGTGTCTTAATGTACCATTTGCTGCATTGAGTTCCTTCTGTAATTCTCTATAACATAACCCTGGGTTTTGGGTTAATGTTTCAAGTATCTTTGTTCTTAATGGATGTTCCATTAATTTATTTCCACGATTAGAAACTATGCCAGAAAATAAAAATCCTTTGGAACCATAAAAGGGCACTATTGCAATAATTGCGCTACTAAATCCTGTAAACCAAGTACAAACTGTAGCTACAGAAGCAACAAAAAAAGGTCGGCGTCTAACAGCCTGCTCAATTAATGCCATATACCGTTTTTAACTGTCTAGGACTTTAATGTGTTGGCTTAATGTTTACAAAATTAAATCTTTTTTATCATATTATTATTAATTTTGATATATCCTACAATTGGACTAAATAATTTACCAATATTAGTTCCATAATCTGTAAGTAAATATTTTACTTTTACAGGAGGGCCTGGAGAGACATCCCTATGAACATAATTATTTTCAATTAATAATTTTAATTTATCAGATAAAGTTCTACTAGATATACCCTCTAATAACTTCTTTAACTCATTAAATCTCTTTCCTCCTGCAATATACAAAGCAGACATGATTTCTACTGTCCATTTACCTGAAAGGATATTCAAAGATTGCACAGCGGCATTTACTTCCCACTTTTCTCCCCACTCTTCTTCTTTATTTCTACTTCCTAAAATAGATCTTATTTCAGTACCTATTTCAATCACTTCATCAATTTTTTTTTCAACATCATTAACTGTTTTTTTAGGTAAAGGAAGAGGAGGTTGTGACACATTTACACCTATTGTAACCTGTGCATCAAGTGTAAAATATAAACCTTAGTTATAAATTTAAACTAACGATTTTGGTAAGTTGGTCTTCGTGATTCTATTAATGCACTTAGCCCTTCTAAAGCATCACTTGTCGAAAATATCTTTTCCAAACGATCTAATTCTAATTGTAAACCAGCATCTAAATTTGTTTTCATGCTTTCATTAATTAGTTGACTAGCCATAACTAATGCAATTGGTGCTGCACGAGACATACTTTTGAATTGACGAGTTACAAATTCATTTTCTGCATCAAAACCTACAGGGGTGTGTCCGGATAAAATTTCTGATAGTGCATTGTCTCCATAAAATCTCATAATTGTTTCAATATTTTCATCAATCTCTTTTGGTTTTCCACGATATTTATTTTCATAATCTTGTCCTGCCAAAGTTAAAATTGTGTGTTCAATATCTGTTTCTGAAGATAATTCATCTATAATTCCTAGTTGGTAAGAAAAATCTCCTCCTATTCTATTGCCTGCAAGTATAGCCCAGCGTGCAACTTCTACTCCCACAATTCTTGACATTCTTTGGGTACCGCCTAATCCTGGATAAATGCCGATTCCAGTTTCTGGAAATCTAAATTCAGTTTTCTGCGAACCAATCCTATAATCACAGGATAAGGCAAATTCCAATCCTCCTCCATAAGTTATTCCAGTTGTAAGTGCAATTGTTGTTTTTGTGGATTTTTCGATAGTATTCAATAAATCATGGCCTGCTTGAGTGAATTTAAGTATTTCTTCAAATTTATTTTCTCTTAATTTTTCAACAAAGAATTTTACATCTGCTCCTGCAATAAATGCCTTACCAGCGCCCTCAAAGACTATCGTTGTTACATCCTCATTTTCATTTAAATCTTCTACAATTTTTTGAAGTTGTTCTACTACATTTTCATTTAAAGCATTCATTACTTCTGGGCGATTGATTAAAACTCTTGCAATACTTCCTTGCATTTTTACTTCAACTAATTCAAATTCAAAATCTTCAGTACGATCTCTGAACCATTCTGGTATTTCTAATCCTGTTTCGTTCTTATCAGGTAGTGAATATGCACTGCAATATTTTTGATAAAACTCCCTTACAAGTTGACAGCTTTCCTTTACTCCTATCTGGTTCATCATTTCAAATGGTCCTTTTTGCCACCTTAAACCAACTTTAGCGCCACAATCTACATCCTCTAATCTACAAATATCTTCTGCAACAATTTGGGTTGCAACTAAAAATGTAATTCCTAATAACCTGTTTTTTATTTCCTCTTTGTTCTTTGGTTCATCTGTTGTTTCTTCAATAACCCATTTGCTATTAGAACTCACTGTTTTTCTTAATAAAGACGCTCCTTCAAATCTCGGAGTTTCTAATTGTTTAGACAAATAATCTGAAGAATGTAAAGCAATTGGTAAACCAGTTGCGTTCATTAAAGCAAAAGGACCCATTCCAATTTCAAA
>MDSZ01267584.1_pt1 | contig 13231 bp, 11 predicted proteins | sample 811201 | NCBI WGS metagenome assembly MDSZ01 (sample SAMN05326647, study PRJNA326480) | marine metagenome | isolation source: seawater | place: Indian Ocean: North | collected 2010
CATTTGGTAGTCAACTTTCTTAACGTTCCTTAATGTAATCTCATCCGGATTAAAATTCTGAAACTTTACTGCATTAGCTCCGCAGTCTTTTGCTTGTTTCATCATTTTCTTCGCAGTTCTATACGAGCCGTTATGATTGACGCCAATCTCTGCAATAATGTATATCATTTAAATTAAATTTAGGCACGCTACCGCCATATCGAATTATAGTCGATTTCCACTCAAGACTTATACTGGATCATATTATCTTATGAATAAATTCATCATAAAACCTTATGTACTAAGTCTTTATTTATGAGTACCTCCATTGGTCTATTTAACATAGTTAAAAGCACCTTGGCCCTATTCTTTCCACAAAACTCTTTGAAAATACCATGAATTTCAGAGCCCATAGTCTGACATATCACCTTATTACCATCTTTCAAACCATTGATATATATATTTTTTTTACATTTGCCAATAATGTCATTAATTATCGCACTGCTGATGAAATGTGGTAAACCTGTGTCATTCGAAGTTAAAAGTCTGCTTACTCCATATGTATTGTTGATTAAAGCTAGATTCGGACAAAAATTATCTTTTTTGATAAAAATGTATGACGTGAATAATACCTCTGATTTATCTATCCAATGTGAGTTGAGCAGCTTTCTCCTTGTTATTTTTGGCAAAAAACATGTAAATCCCTGATTTATAAGATTTTTTTCTGCTCTATTCTCTTGATTCACTTTCGTTTTAGCGATTAACCACATACTGTTCACCCCCTGAACATCGTTATGATATATCAGTTAGACAGTATTTACAATGATATGTTCATTAAAAAAACATATCATATTAAGAACTAGGTGATTTTTTACCGATGGAGAAATATATTACACCTGACTTAGTCATCAATTTTTCATCATAAATATTTCTTCCATCAAATATCACAGGTGACTTCATTCTCTTTACAATATCCCGTGGATTTACAGACCAGAATTCTTTCCATTCTGTGCAAATTATTAATGCATCTACTTTATTAATCGCTGATAAAGATGTCTTCTTTTCGAAATACAGACCCTTGAATGATCCAAATAAATGTGAGAGCGAAGCTACTGGATCGTATGCGAAAACTATTGCACCCGACTTAAGTAATTTATCAATTATGCTTATGCTAGGGGCAAATCGTGTATCATCAGTGTTTGGTTTAAATGAGAGCCCCCAAATAGCAACCTTTTTATCTTTAATATTATTTTTAAAATAATTTTTTATCTTTACAAATGGTAATATTTTTTGTTTATTATTAAGTTTTTCTACTGATTCCAGAAGTTCAGGCTTATAAGACTTTTTTTTCGCATTATGAATAAGTGATTGTAGGTCTTTAGGGAAACAGGATCCTCCATAACCACATCCTGGGTACAGAAAATCATGTCCAATCCTAGAGTCAGCGCCTATACCTTTACGAACAAGATTAATGTCTGCATCAATTACTTCTGCAATGTTAGCTATTTCATTTATAAAACTAATTTTTGTTGCCAGCATTGCATTAGATGCGTACTTAGTCAACTCGGCAGACCTAATGTCCATGAATTGTATTTTATCTATCTTACGATTAAATGGTGCATATATTTCTTTAAATATCTCATGCAACAAAATATCATCTGTCCCTATGATTATTCGATCTGGTTTAATAAAATCATCAATTGCGCATCCTTCCCTAAGGAATTCAGGATTAGAAACAACTTTAACTTTTATACTGTGTCTTGATTCCTTTTCAATTGTATTCTTGATAATTTTATGCGTTCCAACAGGGACAGTTGATTTTTGAACTATAATTAAATTTTTCTTTGCTATCCTAGCTATAGAAGTACATACATCTTTCAAAGACGACAAGTCGGATTCACCATTTTTTTTTGGAGGTGTATCAACAGCTATGAATATAATATCAGAGTGATCAATTGCTTTTAAATAAGAACTAGTAAATTGTATTTTTTTCTTCTTAGTATTTTTTTCTAGATACTCGCTTACATTATTCTCGTAAATTGTTGGTTTCCCCGAATTGAGTAGCTTTACTTTTCTTTTATTATTATCTAAACAAATAACATCATGACCAACAGAGGCAAAGCAAAGACCTGTGACCAAGCCGACATATCCTGTTCCAATAATAGTAATTTTCATATACCTTTCTCAGTTTGTAATTTGCTCAAAACACCAGCAAGTATCACAATAGTAAAAGTCATAAATAATGTTGATTGCTGGTGTGCTAGTATAGCATGAGTTAGCATATTAGATGTATATGTCAGTATAATAATCTTACCGATAAGAGACAATGCCAAAATATCTCTGGATGGTATGTGTTTATAAGAATTAAAGAACCAATATGAGACTATCATATAGAAACACAAAATGATAAATCCGATAATTCCTAGCTTTGCAAATATATCAAAATACTGATTATGTGCATGGTTCATACCTGCTGTTAAATCGGTAGATGCTGGTCTTACCGGTAATATAGTTCCATCATCTATTTGTTTGAGTAACTCTCTATTGAAATTTGATAAACCTACCCCTTTAATTGGAGAATCTTTTATCATATTTATTGATCCCTGCCATATTATTAATCTAGGGACAATACTATCTTCGTGTTGCCAGTAATGACCAGAATCGTCATTGATAAAATTATATGCAGAATTATAACTATTAGAGATCCTAGAGGGTAAATTAGAAAAGCTTATAAGAACTAATCCAATTATCAATGAGATATACATATTAAGCGGTTTAAGTGTAAATAATTTTTTTCTATGTTCGCTAAAAAATAGAAATGATATCACGATAACTAACGTTAAAAGAGATGCTCTCGTACTCGCTATTGAAATAATACTTAAAGTTAACAACAAACATGATAGTGATAATAATCTTCTCTTGCCATCGAAATAGAAAAAAGAGATAAGAGATATTAGGAAATAAATCATCATAATATTTGTAAATATTGAGGCTGAACTCGTGTAGCCTCTGACTCTAAAACTATCAGTTTCAAAAAATAAGTAGAGTCCGTATAGTGACGAAAATATTCCGCCGATAATAAATATCATTATTATGTCAGCGAATGAAATTCTGAGAGAACGAATAAGAAAATAGATAGGGACTGCAAGAAAAAATCTAAAGAAATTATCAAGCTCACTCAAGGTTGTACTATGAAATAAAATACCTATCATTGGTATATAAAACATTAATGCAAAAGACAGAACAAAATAACTTTCGTTAATTGCTAATTTTTCATGATTTTTATAAAGAATATGTAATAAAGAAAACAAGATAAGAATAATTGCAGCATAATTATAGATATTATCTGATGTTAAAAAAGATACATAAAATATACCAATACAAAGAATGATTATATATTTATTTATCGGTTTATCATTATCAGGCCTTGTGATTGTTAGTTTTATAATCGACATTAAAAGTATGAAAGAAATACTAAAAAGAATAAACCTTGGTGCTGTGTCAGGGGGTCTGAAGAATTCATCATTAGCATGAAAATATGCGAGAATTATATCTAAGTCAAATTTTATTATTGTTGCATAGATTGGAGCATTAGGTGAACCTAGAAATGAAATTAACATAAAAGCTGTTGCTAGTATGAATATAGCAAGCCTAAGGTTAATAAAGTTAACCAAATTTTTTACCTTAAGTTAAAATAGCCCGATGATATTTCCATCATCGTCAAGATCAATTTTTTCTGCTGCAGGTATTTTTGGCAATCCTGGCATTGTCATAATATCTCCACAAACCATAACGATAAATTCTGCTCCTGCAGAGAGTCTTACTTCTCTTATTGATATAGTATGACCAGATGGTGCTCCTCGTAGGGATGGATCTGTTGAGAATGAATACTGTGTTTTAGCGACACAAACTGGATATGTTCCATATCCATTTTTTTGCAGTTCATCAATTTGTTTTTTTACACTAGAGGGTGCAGATATCCCTGATGCTCCATATATTTTAGTTGCAATTGTTTCCATTTTAGACCATAAATCCATATCATCGTCATACAAAAACTTAAAATTATTAGAGGCAGTCTCAATTTCTTTGACTACAGTTTCAGCTAATTCTTTAGCTCCAGGACCTCCATCTGCCCAATGTGTTGAAGATACAATTGGGACGCCTAGCTCTTCTGATTTTTGTTTAAGAATTTCTCTCTCTTTTTCTGTATCAAACACAAAGCCATTAATTCCGACGACTACTGGTAATCCAAAATTATTTTTAATATTGTTCACATGTCGCTCTAAATTTACTAGACCTTTTCTAAGATAGTCACATCCCTCTTTATTTAATTCACTTAACTCACATCCACCATGGTATTTTAGTGCTCTTATCGTTGCTACCAAGACAACAATTGAGGGCTTGAGGTTTGCCTTTCTACATTTTATATTAAGAAACTTTTCTGCTCCCAAATCTGCTCCAAAACCTGCCTCTGTGACAACATAGTCTGCAAGTTTTAATGATGCTTTAGTTGCTATAACAGAATTACATCCATGGGCGATATTAGCAAATGGCCCTCCGTGGATCATTGCGGGATTATTTTCTAGAGTTTGAACTAGATTAGGGCTAAGTGCATTTTTCAATAAAACAGTCATAGCTCCATGAGCATTAATCTGCTTAGCTAGAACTGGCTCTTTTTTTCTGGTATAGCCAATTACTATATTTCCTAGTTTTTCTTTTAAATCTTGTATTGATGTAGCCAAGCAGAAGATAGCCATTACTTCTGAGGCTACAACTATATCAAACCCATCTTCACGGGGAAAGCCATTACCGACAGATCCAAGGGAACACACTGTTTTCCTTAGAGCCCTGTCGTTCATATCTAAAACTCTTTTCCATGTAACTCTTCTTGTATCAATTTCTAGAGAGTTTCCGTGATGTATATGGTTATCTATCATAGCTGCAAGTAAATTATTCGCTAATTGAATTGCATTAAAATCTCCTGTGAAATGCAGATTAATATCTTCCATCGGAATAACTTGTGCCATACCGCCGCCAGCTGCACCACCTTTCATGCCAAATACAGGTCCCAATGATGGCTCTCTTATTGTGACCAAAGCTTTTTTGCCAATATGATTTAGTGCATCACCTAGGCCTACAGACGTTGTTGTCTTACCTTCACCAGCAGGAGTTGGACTTATAGCTGTAACCAAGATTAACTTTCCATCCTCTTTGGAATCAAGAGATTTGAGAAACTCCATTGAAATTTTAGCTTTATAATGACCGTAAGGTTCTAAAGATTCATTAGGAATGTCTAATTTTTCAGCTACAGTAGATATTTTTTCTAATTTCGCTGCTTGCGCTATTTCAATATCACTCTTCATAGTTAAATAATAATAGACTTTATACAAGAAAGATTCAAGTTCATCTTTTAGAATTTAGTTTGATTAGACAGTGAGCAGATTCCTTCGGTAACACTATTATCTTTATCAAATGTCGTCGTACCTGAGACTCTATTTATTAAAATTTCATCACGATTCTCATTATAGGCAAGAATATGAGTTTTCGAAAACTTCACCGTATAAATAAATTTCTCAAATCCAATTGCCTCATAAAATGATTGATTTTTTTCATTGAATACAAATGTTCTCTCAGATCCATCGCTCTTACATGATAGAAAAATATCTTTAGACATAAGTTCTAAACTTGGTGTCTCATCAATTACTTCATCATCCATTTTATCTATTGTTGCCTTTGTATCGATCTCATCAATCAAAATAGATTTTGTATCATCACCCTCTATGCAGAGCTCGAAAGGTATCTTGAGTAACCCACTATCATACAAATGTAACTCAATATCATTATTCTTTATAAGAAACAAATGTGTTTTATAACCAGTGAATATGTTCTTATTATTTCTAGCATTAATTGAAAGACAAATTCGATACCCAGTATATGTGGACCCTAGCTGATTAATTGATAACTTACCAGGTTTATTAACAAACTCTACCCTAGCATCTTTTGGATATGGTAATTTATTTGTAAGATAATCTTTTAGAATAGTTTTGTATTTGTCTGGATAAACTCCGTATGACTCATCAGAGAGAATTACAGGGTTTCGCTCCGGATAGACCATATCAGGCATCGGTATCACGCCTTTAGCACAGCCGGTAAGAAATGATGAAATTATAATTATAAGTATGTAATTTTTCACAATACGTAAATTAAATCTTTTAATGTAATATAGATGTTCTTTTAATCATATTTACCAAATATTGTATTCTATTTATCCAATAGTTCCTCAACTTTTTTTACTATTCTTTCTGACGTTTTACCAGCTTTATAATAAATATCGTATTTTTTGACAGATTTTCTTGATATCGCTCTCTTAATTGATTTGATTATTTCTGTTTTATCCACATCTACTGAAAAAATAGAAGAAGCCATTGGTCTACCCTCTTGCCTCTTTCCAACATTAATGGTTGGTGTCTTTAAGTATGGTGCTTCGATTATTCCTGAAGATGAATTGCCAACTATTACTGATGCATTTCTCAGAAGGTTTATATATAATTCTCTACCTGCTGATTCTATGTACCTACATCTACGAAATTTTTTACTAAAACGTGAAATAGATTGTTTAATAAAAGATGCGTCAGCATCTGAGTTTATCCCTGTGAAGATAATTGCGTGCTCTTTAAACTCTTTTAAAGCATCTAAAATACATGTGATAAGTGACTCTGAAGAAACTGTTTTTGTTTCCGGATGAACACAAACTAGTATGTACTCTGAGAATTCTTTCAGAGTCATCACATCTAAAATATTTTGTTTACTCATTTTCGTAGTATTTTTTATGTGTTCGAGTGCAAGTGTACCATAATTAAATATACTTTTTTTATTTGCACCTAATTTTATGAGTTTTTTGCTAAATGATTTATGAGCAACAAAATGTATAGTTGAAAATAATGAAATTGAATCTCTAATCTGATCATCTATAACACCTACGGTAGTTTCACCGCCATGTAAGTGTATTATTGGAACTCTGTGTATGTGACAAATTAATGCAAATGGATAAACATCATATCTGTCTCCTAGTATAACAACAGCATTAGGTTTAAGTTTGATAAGCTTATCGTATTGCTCAATTTGTTTTGATATGCCACTCAATATACTAGATTTTTTTGTATCTTTTTGTCTTGAATTAATACGTGCATCAATTCTAAACTTATCTTTTTCAATTAATTTCCATGTTTCTCCATATTCTTTCAATAAATGCATACCGGTTACAACAGTTCGCAGTTTAATTTTTTTTGATTCTTTTAATTTAATCATTAATGGATATAAATGAGAGTAATCTGCTCTACTCGATGTAATTACACAAACTGTACTCTTTCTATTCATAGCTTGATGCTGCTGGGCAGGCTTATTGTTCTTTTCCAAATATCTACTGTGTTTGTTAATTTCATACTTGGATAATTTTTAAACATTTTCATAAGATGTTGAGGTGTCCATAACTCTCTAGCATGAATTCCTCTAGTATGAAATCTTTTTAGTAGATTGTCTTTTAGAGATTTATTTTTTGATGAAATTACAATATTATTTACCCAATAATTTGGTTTTTCATCTGGCATTGGTTTCAGAAGATCGCAGAAATTATGATTTTCTATCAGTCTAGTATAAGCTTTATGGAGCTTTTGTTTTTTTTGTAGAATTTTTTTTATAATAAGTAATTGTGCATATCCACAAGCAGCATTAATATTAGCCATTCGATAATTATATCCTATTTGATCATGTACATACTTAAAAGATGGCTGAACTTTTGCTGTAGATACTAGGTGTTTTGCTAATCTAAAGTCTGATGAAGTTTTACATATCAACGCACCACCCATTCCTGTGGTGATAATTTTATTTCCATTAAAGCTAATAATGCCCATTCTGCCCAATGTACCTAGATGTTTGTCTTTATAGCATGAGCCAAGACAGGCAGCTGCATCCTCGATAATTTGTAGATGATATTTTTTACATATTCTTTTTATGGCATTAAAATTTACAGAGTAACCATAACCATGAACAAGAATAATACCTGCTATTTCCCGACCAGTTTTTTTATTGAAACATTTATTATTTTTGATTTGAGAAATCTTACTCAAATGAATTTCTAATGCAATAGAATCAATATTAATCCTGTTTTTCTCGCAGTCGATAAAATGAGGTATTCCTTGGTTATAAATTATTGCGTTTACAGATGCTATAAAAGTCATTGACGGCACAAGTATCTCTTTGTGACTAGAGTTAATGATATTTAATGAGACTTGTAGAGCTGAGGTACCTGTATTTGTTAAAACTATTTTATCAGTATTAGTAAATTTTTGAAGTTCATGTTTAAACTTATCTAGAAAAGTACCGTCTGAAGACAGATAGGTTGTTTTGATACATTCATTTAAGTATTTCGTTGTATTTTTAGGTATATAAGGTTCATGAACTTGACGACTAATGCCTGTAGTACGTAAAAGGATATCGACGTCGTCTACAAAATTGTCAAGTTGTTTATACATAATATATGTTGTTTACAATCTTTATAATGCCCAGGGCCGGAGTCGAACCGGCACGAGATTGCTCTCGAGGGATTTTAAGTCCCTTGCGTCTACCAATTCCGCCACCCGGGCTATATACTTTGTTGAATTCAAGACACGAATACTAAGATAACACATCATCGATAAATAGCGAAACACTTAGAACTACCTCCAGGAAAATTAAAGATAATCCTCATCATATTCTCTAATTTTTTGTTTTTGTGCGGGTGTTCCCATATACACAGAATTAGCCTCACAGTTTTTTGTGCATAGTGATTTAGATCCAATAATAGTATTTTCTGCTATCTTGATGTTATTATTAATTTTGGCACCAAGCCCAATATGTGAACAATGATCCACAATAACATTCCCCCCGGTTGTAACATCTGGTCCAGTGCTTGTAAAGTCCCTAAATTTATTATCATGCTCCAGAATCGTTCGTGTGTTAATTATGCAGTGCTCTCCTAAAACTGTTCCTGTATTAATTATCGAAGCCGACATAATAACTGTCCCATCACCAATCTCAACATTCCCATTGATGATTGAGTCTTTTGAGATAATTTTAGCCCATTTAAAACTTGGACACTTATCTATCACTTCATTAGCTATACTTTTTCTCAAATAGTTTAGTCCTACACCTATTACACCATATGTATTCTCATCGGTTACATCACTGAGAGTAGATATATTAGATATTACCTCGAAATTCCTACGATTATATGACTCTACTCTAGTACCCCTGGGTTTATCCTCATCAATGAAGCCCAATACTTTGAACTCATTATCTTTCAAAATCTCAGCAAGTATTGATTTAGCATGGCCACCTGAGCCAAATATCACAATCTTTTTATCTTTAATTAACATCTAACTATACTTTTTTATAATATATTTATAATACATTAAATAGAAAAATAGAGAAATGTAATAGATATCAATACATAAAACTGTATAATCAATATTGGTATTTATAATGAAAAAAACTATTCTTATAACGGGCGGAACTGGATATCTTGGTAGAAGTTTAGCTAATAAGCTTAAGGGTAAATATCAGGTAATTCTAGGGGCAAGAAACAATAAACAAAATCTACAGGCTAACAAACAAACAGGTTGTGAAACCGTTCCATTAGACGTCACAAATATTAATTCAATCAGAGATATTATAAATGAATATGAGCCAAAAATTATAATTCATGCTGCTGCTACAAAATTTGTAGACTTATCACAAAAATTTCCTTTTGAATGTCTTGATGTAAACATCCAAGGATCCTCAAATATTGCAAGAGTTGCTATAGATAAAAATGTGGAGAGTGTTATTGGGATTTCAACAGACAAGGCATCGCCTCCAATTGAGAATATTTATGGGATGAGTAAATCAATGATGGAGAGGTTATTTTGCTCGTGTAACAAAAAATCGAAAACAAAATTTGTCTGTGTAAGATATGGGAATGTTGTATGGTCAACAGGATCTGTTATGCCATTGTGGAAAAGTATGCATGATAAAGATAGTGTAATCTACACCACAGGCCCTGAAATGAAAAGATACTTCTTTACTGTACACGATGCATGTCAGCTAGTGCTTAATGCGATTAAAAATATTTCAAAATTTCAAGGCATGATACTAAGTCGTGAGATGAGGTCTTGTAAAATGATTGATATAATCAAAATTTGGATTAAAGAATATGGTGGAAAATATAAGATTGTGGATCAAAGAGAAGGTGATGCAGTAGTTGAGTATTTAATTGGTGAAAGTGAAAGATGGTTTACTAGAGAAATAAAAATAGATGGTATAAAGCATTATCTTATAGATTTCAAAAATAGATTAAAAAAGCCACTTTCTAAAGCACTTTCGTCAGATAATGCTGATAAACTTACTGCCTCAGAGATTAAGGACTTTATTAAAATAGGCATGGATGATTAACTAGAGGCTAAGGTCGGAATCGAACCGGCGTTGACGGCTTTGCAGGCCGCTGCATTACCACTCTGCCACTTAGCCAATTTATTAATTGTGAATATATTAACACACCTATTCCATTTGCCACAACGGTAGATGTTAAAGATCAAGGATTTTATCATATTTTTCAATAATACTATTTTTTGAGCAATTCTCTTTGACATATTTGTAAACATTTTCTTTTCTTGTAGTTAAATCACCGTCTGATGCTTTTATAAAACGCCCCATAGCATCAACTAATGATTGCGGAGATTTTGGACGACATAAAAAGCCGTAACTTTCATCTTTAATAATATCTCTACACCCCGGCACATCTGTTGTTATTATAGGGATTTTCCTTGATGCTGCTTCAAGAAGCACTGTAGATAAACCCTCACGATATGCGGGCAAGACAATACAGGAAGCACGATTATAGTATTTATCTATATCATCAGTAAATTCTAAGTACTCTAATATATTATCTCTTACTGCATGATCTACAATGTATTTTTTTATGTAATGTTTATTATTTTCATGATTACCAATAAGATAAAATTTATATTTATTAAATTTAAAAAAATATTTTGCTGCTTGTATGAATTCAAATGTTCCTTTTTCGTTTAATAATCTCGCAATCATAATGAAAGTTTTTTCAGAATTTTTATCATTTTTTATAACAGGAATATTGTCAAAATCCACACCAGCACCCATTACTAATGATGTATTTTTTGACTTACTTATAATTTTGTTATCTAAATAATATTTTTGATCTGATAAATTAGTGAACCATACTTCTTTCGTATGTAAAAATGATTTCTTAATTATATAATGCACAATATTTCTCAATGGTTTCTTTAGAATATTAAAGAAATATCCGAAACCAGTAACCATGGCTACATGATTTATCTTTAGATTACTACAAATGTAGCCACTATATATGTTAGGTTTTATTGTATAACTAAATAAAAATATGGGTTTAATAACTTTTAGTATTTTCTTTATTTGTAAAAACGTTCTTATCTCATTTAATGGATTAATTGATCTTCCTGAAAATTTTACGTTATGAAAAGTAACTGCGTCATCCATTATTAGCTTATCTTCATAGCCATCCATTTCTGCTATTAAATGAACATTAAATCCTTTCTGTACAAGGTGTTTAATAATCTCATATCTAAATCTAAATAGAGTCCAGTAATTATTTGATATTAAAACAATTGCCTTTCTTTTCATAATAATGAGCGGGAAACGAGGCTCGAACTCGCGACCTCAACCTTGGCAAGGTTGCGCTCTACCAACTGAGCTATTCCCGCAATAATTCATTTAATGATGGCGCTCCAAGACATACGGACATAATAGATAAATGATATTATCGTTAGGACAGACGCCACCTGTAGTAAATATACTCCAAAAGTATAAGAATTAAAACCAAATATACTATCTTTATATAAAAGAAAGAAAAGAGAAGTTAGTTGGAAGCCGGTCTTAATTTTAGAGACAAACAATACTTTAAGCTTATGATTACTGTTAATTTCAGCGAGTCTTTGACGTATTGCAATAACTAGGAACTCTCTAGAAATGATTATAATAACAGGAAGGACAAATAATAACTCGTTATTCTCTGAAACTAATAACACAAGCATTGTGATCACAAGCATTTTATCAGCTATAGGATCTAGAAATTCTCCAAAATTTGTCTGTTGCTTCATGACTCGAGCAAAGTATCCATCGAAATAATCAGTGAGTGATGCGAATAAAAATACTAAGGCTGCCAGAAGACGACTATAATCTCCTCCAAAAAAGAATAGATATATGATAAGAGGTATGAAAAAGATTCTTAGTGCGGTTAAAATATTAGGGACATTTATCATCTATTCTGCAGGTGCTTATATATCTTTTCAGCAAGATTTTCATTTATTTGAGGAACACGAGATAGTTCTTCCACCGACGCTTTTAGAACACCCTGAATTCCACCAAAATATTTAAGTATCTGTGTTTTCCTCTGTAGCCCTATCCCTGCAATGCCGTCTAGTTTGGAATTATACTTTTTCTTTAATTGCTTATTCCGCTGACCAGTAATTGCAAATCTATGGGCCTCATCTCGCATCTTCTGAATGTTTATAATGGATTCACGAGATAATGTATGAGTAATGTCTTTTAACTCAGATGATATGATCCTATCATTATCAGATTTTCTGTGTTGTCCTTTAACAACGCCAATTATAAGTAATTTAGTTAATTTTTGTTCAGAAATAATATTATTAACGATATTGATTTGTCCTTTACCTCCATCCACTATTAACAAATCTGGGATAGAATCTGAATCAATGAGCTTTTTGAGACGTCTCGATATCATCTCTCTCATAGCGCCATAATCGTCAGATTTTGTAGATTGATTGAGATTATAACGTCTGTACATATTTTTCTTCGGACCTAGATTATCAAACCAAACGGCTGAACCTTGCGTATTATTCCCGCCATGATGACTTACATCAAAACATAGGCCATTTGATATTTTCATTTTGAAGTCACTTGATATTGATTTGAAGAAATTAACATTATCACTTTTTACTAGAGTATATTTTAGACGTTCATCAGTATTTTGCTGACATATCTTAATCCATTTCTTATAAGGATTGCGCGCCGCAGCTATAAATTTTACACCTTTTTTATATTTTCGCTTGAGTAGATTCTCTATCAGCGCATAATCATTTACTCTCATGTATGTAACGATTTTATCTGGTGGAATATTAGATAAATAATATTGTTTAATAAA
>MDSZ01021607.1_pt1 | contig 13228 bp, 12 predicted proteins | sample 811201 | NCBI WGS metagenome assembly MDSZ01 (sample SAMN05326647, study PRJNA326480) | marine metagenome | isolation source: seawater | place: Indian Ocean: North | collected 2010
CTTATTGAAGATAAAAAGTTAGGATCGGTTAGAAAAATAAATCTACTTCAATTATAAGTAACAAAACATGAACGACTATAAAATATTCTATTTTTTGATGACGGAATTCAGCAAAACTAATTTCTGGTCTGTTCTCTCGCTTATCGGTGTGAGTTTTGGTATCAATTTGGTAAACACATATGGAATTTCAAAAATGGTCGCAAAACTCTATGAAGTCACAGAAAAGGGTAATCAATCCGCTATATGGACCGTATTTTACTGGTTGGCATTGTTCTACGTAATCTATTTGACTCTTTATTATGTATTTTACGACATAGAGAAAAATATTATATACAGATTGAAAATGTGGGCGCGATATAAGTTGATGGATCTGGTTATGATGGTTAATAATAACATTTTCAGTGATGTCAATTTTGCCAATTTGACTTCTCCAATCCACCGGATTGCGGACTTAATTGGTTATATAATTTCTGAAGTGTGTGGATACTTATTACCAAATATCATGTTATTAGTAGTCGTCAGTGTTTATTTCTTCAGTGTCAATCCATTGTTATCATTAGCATTTTTCGCATCAAACATCATCATATTACTGACATTCAAATATATTTTTGGACATTTGATTGAAGAAAACATAAACTATGAGAATAAAAATATTGAAACCGATAGCGCTATGGTAGACATGTTGAATAACATGGACAAAATCATTTATCGAGGGAAAACAAACGATGCATCCAATAAAATGTACAAGTTAGCCGATCAAAGTAGTCAATCCGCAATACAATATTATGATTTCACGAATAAATATTCTTCGGCTATTTCCATGTTTATTTTGGCGGTGTTCTTGGGATCTTCGGGATATTTATTGAGATTGTTAATGAACAAAAAAATATCACATATTGATTTTGTTACCTCGCTGACTATTTTGATGTTATATCGTGAGAAGTTGTCAGTAGTGACCGAAGAAATACCGGATTTTGCAGGATATATCGGTAGGTTAAATGTGACGCTATCCTATTTTGAACATATTACCAATAATTTGGACACCATTTTGGAAAAGAAAAAATCATTTACAACCGATGAAAGCCATTTAAAATTCCAAAAATTCCGTTTTGAGAATGTGTCATATAAATATTCTACCGGAAAGTACGTATTTACTGAGAAATCCCTGAATTTTAATATCAAAGATCAAACCATCGTGGGAATTACAGGTCCATCGGGTTCTGGCAAGAGCACGCTTATGAAATTATTGATCGGAATGTACCCGGCTGAGAAGGGAGAAATTTATATTGACGGTGTAAATACCAAAGAAATAGATCCAGACTATACACGAAAGCATATAACCTATGTTAACCAAAACAGCAAATTATTTGATGCCAAGGTAATTGAAAACATGTTATATGGATGTATGGATCCTGAGAAGTGTAATTATTATCTGCAAAAAATCATGAGTTATCCACATATTTCAAAACTATATAAGAATATGGATATTGCAACCAAAGACGCTGGTTTACTAGGTGAGAATTTATCCGGAGGCCAGCGTCAAGTCGTTAACATGATTAGCGGTTTTGTGAATCCATCAGAAATATTGATTTTGGACGAGCCAACAAATGCGCTAGATCCCGCACTTAAAAAAGAAGTTATTCAGATGATCAGCGATTTCAAAAAATACAAAAAATGCATTTTTATCATTAGTCACGACAAGGATGTTTTTGAGATTTTTGATGACCAAATTCGACTTTGATTTTTATGATTTTCATTTCACATAGCCACAGAAACCGAAATGTAAAGGAGGAGGCATCACCAAATACTTTATTTGTGGGTTTTTGTTTGCCTCGTCGATAACTGACTTGGGTAACCCATATTGTCTGTTGAAAATATACTTGTAATATTGATACATGACGACATAAACATCAGCGGATGAATGACGATGATATAGAAACTCCCCATCCACATTGATTTTGCACATTTTTCCATGGTAGTGTTTAAATAAACGGTTTAACTTCACATATTCATGCATGTGAAATTCAATCACACAATCAATAGGTTGTAAAACGATTTGCGGCGATCGATATCTTGACAATTCAAGATTCAATATTTGGCTCTTCAAATATTGCATATCTACGGTGATTTTATCGACATAATATGCAAAATATGAATACAACTTTCGCATATGATATCTGATTTTGACCGCATTGTAAAACAATTTGGCAATCTGTGTGCCTTCGTCAAAAACGGGCATTCCATTGATTTGCCGTTCTAATGGCTCGTGAATCAAAATATCTTTTTCCGTATTCATAAAAGAGTCATGATAATATTCGGGTATTTTATCACGCATATGTTCTCTCATTCTGTTATTTTCTTCTTCCAAACTGGAAGAATATTGAGTAACAAAGTCACATAAACGGTTCAAAATTTCCGCGTTGCCTTCCAAAGCATTTTGCAAATATGCTACCGTGAACCGAACATTAATTTCATTGGAGGTTTGTAAGAAGGATGTTATTTCCTCGCAATACTCATCAAATGATATTTTACCTTCGATAAGAAGACTTATATCCATCATATTGGTACTGACTTTTGATTTATGTTTATGTTTTCAACTATTTATTCAAATTTTAATTCAATTTTTTATAACGATATAGTAGAAATATTATATTCTCACATATGCCTTCTACATCGGTAAATTCACTTTTGATCAATTATCCTGAAGACAAACTCCAGCAAACTCGTAAATATCAGAGATATTCCACTATTCTAGACCGTATGTTTTATGAAATGACATATTTCAATTATTATTATTTGCTTGGTGTCACCCCAATAGAAGGGACAACCGAAATAAATATGGAACTTCTCAGAGAAACAGTTCAAAAGGCAGTCAATTATTTTTCCAATTCGAAAATTCCAAATATTTTATCAAAAATAAATTATGAATACAGGATGCTTAGAAAGATTATTATTACAGTGAATTTTGATATAGATGATGATATCCAAGTCACAAATTGGGATTATTTAAAAGATTTGTTTGACTTTATTACATGTTCGTGTTATTTTGACGATGAAGATGACATTAGAGACGATGGATTATCACAAAAACCCTTGGAACTCATTCCGGTGAAAACAGTAGGGGTATATACCCCAAAATAATATGTATATCATAATAAATAGTATATTATGATATTGCCACCCGAAATATGGCGCATGATTTTTACTTTTGATCCTTCGTATCATGAAAAATATAATGATTGCATGGATGAATTTTTGACCAAAAGGAATCACAAACTTGTAGTCAAACAATTGAAATCTATTATTTCTCAAAACAACATGTATGTTCACGATGACCTGTTTCGAAATGATATACACTATAACGTGAACGTCGTCAAATTAGATTTCATTCATTACGCTCTTAGAAAAGCGCTTAAAATGTGATCGTACTTTTATTTCGTCGCTCTTGTATTTGTATTTGTATTTGTATTCTTTTTGGTAGTATTTCTTTTTGGTCGTTTTGCTTTGGTCGTATTAGCAGTTTGCGGCGAATTTGATTTTAATACTACAGGTACATCCCCTATCATAATGATAGAATCGGTGGATTTTGTTTTGGAATTTAATTTCACGGGAACATCTCCAATCATCATTACGTTTTCCTTGGATTTTGAGTTTTTGATGTTGTGGAAGTATTGATTGATCATATCGATTTTCTTACTCAGTTTGCGTATACCCGTGTCCTTAACTAGCATTTTTCTAACCAAGTATTTGTATAATTGAGTAATATGGTCATGATCCACATTATCGACATTCACTATAATCCCGATATTTCCCTGCTGATTTGTTTGGATATATGAATCAATTATTTCGCCATGTACCATTTGAATCTTCCGTTTACCTTCTTGTGTAATTTTTTTCTCACAATTTTTCCGCTCTTTATTCAGCACTTTGATTCGATCATTATGTCCTTGGTCTCTGTATTGTGAATTGATACATGTTGCAGTGAAATCATTGCGATATTTAATGACATTATCAATATTATTAATTTTAGCATTATAAGCCGATATGTCTTGTTCAGCAGCATAACATGTAATATTGTCTTCTTTGTCCAAATCCTTATATTTGGTGTAAAACGAAATTCCATTTTCATTCAATTGTTTACCGTTATCACTACAATCGGGAATTTTGTAAAATGTTTTCCGTTTTATTTGTCGTTTATTGTCTACAAATTTTGAATTCATTGATATATTATGTCGTCATATAATAATTTATTATGTTCTGATAATGCAAGAATGATAGAAATCGCCCATCGCGGGTACAGTAAAATATATAAAGACAATTCTATGAAAGCCTTTCGTGCCGCAGTTTACCATAAATTTGATATCATTAAATTAGACGTTACCCTCACAAAAGACAATGAAATCATTGTTTATCATGACATGTTTATCGGCGATAAATTAATTCGAAATATGACTGCAAATGAAGTGAAAAGTAGAGACCCGGAAATAATAACGTTGCATGAGTTTTTTGAACAAATTGATTGCTCGAAACAGTGGATATTTATAGATGTGAAAGGTAATGATGAATATATATGTATTCATTTGCATAATATACTACAAGAATTACCCGATACAAATAGAATTCTTATAGGGAGTTCAAACACAATGATTATAAATCGACTTCATTCTTACACCAATAATTACTATCTTGGTATCATCACGGAAAACGTTTTGACTCCAAATATGATACAACGCTACATAGACTTGTATGATATTAAGTTTATGTGTTTTCACTGGACAGCGCTCAATCATATCGTTGTGAGATACATGCAAATGAAAAACATATTTGTCTTCACATGTACGTGTCAAAACGAAACTATCCGTAAATTTATGAGTGAGTTCTCGCCCGATGGTATAGTGACAAATTACAAATTATATCAGTAAGACATTATTTTTTCTCCTGGTTTCTGTTTTTTTCAGTTTGTTTTCTACGTAACCAGTTAAATATAGACTTCATAGATCGTTTTCGTTTACTAGTTTTTTGTTTCGATTTTGACTTCGATTTTGATTTTGACTTTGATTTCGATCTCGGTTTGCTTGATTTGACACTCGACACGTTTCTCCAAGTCTCGTCACCATCATTGCTATGTGTTCTTGTGGTCATAGTTTCAAAAACTTCATCAAATATGTCGCTACATGAGTAAGCACATTGTTTATAGTCAATTGCTTCATCGAAATAAATAGATGCGATATAACAATATTCATACGTCTTATTATCGCGATGACAAAACAAATCACGCATTGGTTCTTTCAATTCAATTATTTCATCTTTGACTTTGCCATCTTTATTTGTAAAATAATCGATAAAAATATTTTTTTTAACTGGAGTTTTGCTGATAAAATGATTGGCCATTAATAAAATACTAAGAGTCTTGATACATTCTCTATTTATTTTATCTTCTAATTCTAATATCGGTTTATGGCGACACCAGTCTCCATCAAAATCAATTAAACGAAGATCTTCGATTTCACCGCCTTTCATTTTTATAACAGTATTTCCAGGTTTGACGTCAAAACAAACTATTTTCATTTCATCATGCATCCTTTCAAATAATCTGATCAATCTCTTTGAAATTTCCACATCTAAGTGAGTAATAAAGTCTTTATCTTCAACTGTTGATTTGCTATATAGATTATACAAATCATTATCATACCCATCTGATACAATGGTATGGTATAAAACAATTTGATTAGGATTTTTTTTGTCTGTGCCTTTTACATACCCATTAAATATGACTTTTGGCGATATTTCCAAATTTGATGCCTGATCCCAATTTTCTATGGTGGCTTTCATCATATCCCTCTCTTCATCGTCATCTGGCAATAATTTAATATTATTGTCTCCATTATAAGTAAAATTAGGAATCTTACTCCGTCTGTAAGAGTAGCGCTGGTTTGGATCAATTGTGCTTTTACATTTATAAACATTATTATTATTAGCACCTGCGTTGACTTTTTTCACTTTTTCGATATTCAAGTGTGATAGTAATGATTCTTCTGTGAAAAAATCACCATCTGTGTCTCGGTGTTTTGCATCTAAATGTAACTTCATAAAGGAGACCCCCCTGATTGTAGGTACTTGCATAATATACAATAACCGTCGATAATTTAGATATTTTCATACGCGATTTGTTCTGTTCCTCTTTTCACTTGATCTCGAAGAGGATCGTTTTTGTGTTGAACTGGATGACGATCGACGCATACTAACAACGTCAGATGCGTTTGGATGAGTTCTGTAAGTCACATTATCGAATACAATATCAAATATAAATCCACATTTTGTCGGTTTGGATACATATATATCCAACGCTTTTTTTTCATTATTTGTGTATATACCCATAACGTGTTCATTGTCTTTGTATTTTTCTTTGAAATGAGTTTTAACTTTTTCTCTTAATTTTTTGGAATTTTCAGGATCTTTTAAAATATAAAATTGCGCAAAGAATTCGTATTTGTATTGTTCATTACAAAAGAGTTCCCGCATATCTGCATGCATGTCCTGTATTCTTTTACGTACATTTCCATGACGATCTACAAAATAATTGATGAATATATTTTTCATGGGAGTAAACGTTATAAAATGATTCGCCATAAACAATATACTCATAAGTTTGACATGCTTTCTGAAGTCATTGTCTGTCAACAATGCGGTATTTCCGTGACACCAATCCCCGTCCCAATCAATCAAACGCACATCTACTCCATCTTTCAATATTTTTATCACCGCGTTTGTCGGCTTCACATCGAAACAAATAACACCCATCTTTGTGTGCATTTTTTCAAATAATCGGATCAATTGTTTCGCCACTTCATCGTCTAACTTTGAAATAGAATCAGATGACTTCATGGAGCAAAACTCTTTCAAGTCATGATCATATTTATCTGACACTATCACTTGATACAATTTATTGCCTTTCTTGACATATCCATTAAAAATTACGTTTGGAGATAATTTCATTTTGGATGCAACGTCCCAGTTTTGTAGTGTCCTCTTTTCTTCATTCATTGTTTTAGTAATTTCAGCAGTCAGATAATTGTTATACAATTCAATGAATTTTTCCCTGGTGGCGCGGATGCGTGTGTGGATAGATTGAGCCACGTCAATAACGAATTCATAGTTAAAAATAATGTCATTTTCTCGAATAAAAAATCTCGCCACTTGACTGACCCTATATGTGTATAATTTCGATGGATCGCTTACATCTTTACATTCATATACATTATTGACACCGCCAATAATCTTTTTCCCCGCGTCTTTACTAAGATTCAAATGATTCAGCAGCACATCTTCGGTAAAAAATTGATCCGTTGAATCCTTATGTGCTTTGTCAAAATGATATTGATCATAGTCTACTTCTTTTATTGTACATAATGAGTCAAAATTTGTCATGATATACAATAAACAACCAAATTTATTCCGAAAATAACTCGTCGATAAAATCGTTCATCATATGAGTTGCTACAATCTGGTTTCGCATTTTTACATTCGATCGGACAAATTGGCGATCATTTTTGACTTCACATTCCAAATATCGTCCTTTTAATATTTCTACCACAATATCTGTCAATTGATCTAGTGAGCACTCCATCTCGAACCACTCGCCAGTCTTTACATTCAATAAACGAAATTGCTTTTCAGGGAGTTGGAGCGTACGCCATAACCATGCATATATAATCAATTGCAATTTATGTTCAATATTGATATTTGATGTACATTTTATCTCGCACAACGCTTTAGTTGTGACAACGTCAGCCACTGCTGAAAACCGGAAGAGCACACCCGGAAAATGCTTCTGCAATAAAGGATCGATTTTGTTTACATGCATTTCTTCGAACGAATGATGAATAAAATTATATTCAAACACTAAATCTTCATTGTTTTCAATCGCCAATAATTCATCCAATCGACACATGCATTTTTCCAACACTTCATCCTCGATCCAATTATATCGATCAAGTTGTTTCAATCGGAAATATAATTTCTCCTTCAGCGAAACATACACGTTTGTCAAAAATAAATAATCGTCAATGGTTTCACATGTTTCAGGTATTTCTTCAATCACGGATTTTAAATAGGCGTGTTCATGTTCTTTCATTTCGAGTAATAACGCATCGATCTCGCTTCTCAATAGATTCTTACCGGTCTTTTTCCAATAAAAATAGGCCGGAATCGCGATTCCATTCAAATCACTCACATCTTCAAATCCTTTTTGGGTAGCGTGTATACTTGGTAAGTCAATTAAATCTTGGTTTAAATGTTTTTCAATAAAAACATCGTCCACTTGAGCGGAAATAGTGTCCAAAACATGTTCCGGTATGAATTGTACCATTTTTGTAGGTGTTTCAAAACGCTTGTCTACATCCGAACGGTAACTCATACTTTCATCGCTATCGTCAAATAAGTTTCGCGGCAATCCATTAAAAGAAACATAATCACAACGATTTAATTCCCGGTGACTCTTTTTCAGGAATTTCAACGGCTTATCAGTGGGAAATTGGTCATATTCAACGACAAACAATTGTTGTTGTGGACGACTGGCACCCACATATAATGTATTTGGGCACACGTCTTGTGTCATGTCTCGGGCAAAATGAGTGAAATAATTATTATCGAAACCCAAAATGAAGACAAAGGGTCGCTGTCGGCCTTTTACGCTATGGAACGTGGAAAAAACAATTTTCCCCGATATTACCCGTTCATCTAATTTTTCCGATTCATAATTGGGGACAAAACAGGGTATATTTTCCATGACTAATTTGTTCTCCAATTTTCGCACATTGGACGTCTTCACCGATGCATTCAAAATAAATATTTCCTCGGGCGAATGACCGTCCGATAAAATACCCCGGATTTTATGCAGCAGAATATTTTCAATATTGACGCGATTGTTACGTATATACATGACATTTGGCCCTTGTCGGCACGTCACCATCATATTCTCCCCCATCATCACGTCGTTGATAAAATCCCCAATTTGGTCCGTGATGCGATAGGACGTCAATAGAGTGCAATGTTCGAAATTATTGGATTTTAGACCCGAGAAGCCGCTCCATATTTGGTGCGCCATGCTCAAATAGCGTGAATCTGCACCCTTAAATTGATATATACATTGGCGAACATCTCCCAAACAAACGATTTGAACAGGTGATTTCATGTGGAGTAAAAAATATACCACAAATCGATAATAGAGCAATGTACTATCCTGATTTTCATCTATGACTAAAATATCAATCTTGTCTATGGGCACCCGTGGGCTCATATTTTTCGTCAATATTCGTCTTATTCCAGTGTCATTATGAGCATCCGCCGCGTAGTGTTTCACGGCGAGAGAATGAAATGTGTGAACATCAATATTTTTCAACTCCAGTTTTTCTGTTTTTTCCTTGATTTCCAAACGCAAACTCGAGTTATAGGTCAGTTGCAATATGTGTTTGTCTTTGAGTTGATCGGACATAGACAATACTGTAGTGGATTTTCCCGATCCTGCTACTGCATGAACAATTACATTTTTGCCCGCTTTCACTTGATCTATAATGTGTTGTTGTTCTTCCGAAGGTGGATTCATTGAAATATTTAGTAAGTTCAATTAGATATAAATAGGATTGTGTGTTTATTATCCTTTGCATAAATAATAAAAAAATTGAAAAGAATATATGATTAAGACGTGAATACCATATATCACATATTACTATTATGTCAAACCCCGAGCCAACACTTCTTGCTACTAGAAACGCCCATCCGCGCGATGAATTCATCAAATTTTATGAGGGACCACATATTTATCTCATTCGCGGAGCCGGTGGATATACATCCGTTACAACATGGAATCACTCCCATTTTCCGAAATTCGATCAAGACAAAATAATCGAAAATATTCTCAAAAGCAAAAAACGCGATGATCCTAGTTATAAATATTACAATATGACCCGTGAAGATATCGAACAAATGTGGGAAGCCAATCGTGTTCAAGCCTCTACCGCTGGAACATTAACTCATTACAATATTGAATGCTATTACAATGAAATGGAGCCAAATGATGACTCTATTGAATATAAATATTTCAAAAATTTCGTCGCGGATTATCCTCATTTGCGGGCTTATCGTACAGAATGGAATGTGTATCACGAAGAATTGAAATTATCGGGATCTATTGACATGCTTTTCCGCGACGAAAACAACGGTGAATTCTATATTTATGATTGGAAACGTGCCAAATGCATTGAACATGAAAATGCGTATTGTAAAACAGCCATTACACCGTGTATTCAGCACTTACCCGACACGAATTACTGGCATTATAGTTTGCAACTCAATGTGTATAGGCGAATACTAAAAGAAAAATATGACATTGAAGTCACCCAACTGGCACTAGTGGTTTTACACCCGGATCATCCGGACAAAAATTACGAGGTCGTCGAAGTTAATATGATGGACAAAGAAATTAGCGACCTATGGGAAGTACGTAAGCAACAAGTTGCACAAATGAGTGATGAAATAGAAAAGGACCAATTAAAAAAAGTCGAAGAATACCTCAAAAAACAATAGATTTATGCACAAATGGAAAAAAATATATAAATACATCTAGTCTTTACTATATAATCTGTTTCATATCGCTTCAATGAATTTCAATATAATTCATTTTTTGCAATTGCTCTTCCGTAGCATCGTGCGTTATTTAATCCAATGGTTTGAAACTGTTGAAAAAATAGAATATCCGCCGGATTTTTTGGCAAATCAATATATTGATCGAAATACACAAAAACTAATCGCATTATTGAACAACTCCGACGAAAAAAAGCACAACGAAAACATTAGCGAGTTTATTTATGACAAGGAGAAGTTCAAATCCATTATGAAAGAAGAAAATGAAGAAGAAGTTCACTGGAAACGCAATATTATGATGGAAACGACCTATCGAGAAGACGGTAAAATGATATTTGTCATCATGTATTACGATTTATTTAAACAAGGTTTCGCCTATTATTCTGATGAAAGTTTCATTTCTCATAAGATCCTCAATGCAATGGCAATGAAATATGTGAAATTATACTTTTGTAAGGACTTCTTTTTGGACGAAGCCTTTAATGAACAACATGAAATTAAATATAAATCACCCCTGTTTGAAGTTTTCAGCGACAAAGAGACGAAGAAAAAAAAGGCCGATAACTCACACGTGTTTGCTAAGTTCAAAAATGATCATGACCCGCGTAAACAAGAGAATGATCCAAAAAAAGAATCCTTGCGTAATAAATTCATTCATATGGGAAAAACGTATAATTTTTCTATATTAAACAAACCTAAGGAAGTACCTAAGCCTCAGGTGAAGACTTCCTTTTATGGATTATTTGATCTGGGATATTCAAAATTGTCATATAAGGATTATAAGACCCAGAGTCAAGGAACACGAGAGGCTTGATAAAGTTTATTTTCCGGTTTCGGCTTCTTTTCTAGATTTCAACCATTCAATATACAAATTGCTCTTTTCTAAATCAAAAGTATCGTTTAGTTGTTTTTTTGCAAAGTGATATGCTTTGAGTTGTTTGGGACTGAGCCATTCCAAAAACTCGGTATATGTTTTATCTGAATCCATTTATGAATAATGATATTTATAAATGGTTAATATTTGGTTCAATTTTTTGTTATCAATTAAATCAGTAATATATATAAAGTATTAGTATGAGTTCAAATCTATTTTACGTATTCGATGGGTCATACTATGCATTTACAGCGAGTGGTGGATTTGTTATGGAAGAAACCTTCGCTGACTTGTCGTATAATATGGACGGTATGTTCGAAAAATACGACGTCACTGATGCGGTACAAGTACTCTTTGATGTGAGCATTTTTAACCAGAAAATAGGACTCATTAAAGATGCGAGTAACGACGAAATTATAGACAGTTCGTTTGATTGGTTAGTACATGGTGGTTTCCCTAATGATAGCATTACCATCACTGCAAGTGAGTTCACAAACAATATGGCGGCCAATCAGGTGATTTCACTGGGAAGATACACGACGTTATATAGCGAATTCTCAGAATATGTCCGGACATATTTCGGTTACTATGGTGGATTTGCGTCTCTATTTCGCGGAAGTTCTTCTTTCAAAATAAATGACGATTCATTGCTTGATCCAAGCGGCTTTATGCATTTAATCACGGCCTATAATAATCCAGATACAGGTGAGATTGTGAGTGATTTATCCGGAGAAATCCAAATATCCAACATTAATAACTTGTTGCGTGCGGCCGTTATTCGTAATACTTTTGGAAATCGCCATAAAAATAATGAAGGTAATTTACCGACAGATGGATTCATGTCAGGGGATGTCATATTTGTTCCCAATGGTACAGATGTCACCATAAAATTAAATATTGCATCCGAAGCCTTTTTGCCGATGAATAATATTGGAGAACAAAACATGCCGATAATTACACAAAATAATGATTATATTTCACCGGATCAACTTTATAGTGCGGATTATTTTGCGAGTCTTAGTCAATTGAAACGTGTATCGCGTGCGCCGTTGCTTATTCGACTTGCTAATTTACCCGACGAAGTTGTAACTAACTACACACCTTATGTTCCCCATAGTTACGGACCCGATGACACAAATAAATTTATTGTTATTCAAGATGACGATGCGAACAGTGGTAGCGGAAGTGGTAGCGGAAGTGGTAGCGGAAGTGGCAGTGATTCATCTTCAAATGCCATCAATATATATGTAAGTTCAGGTAGCACATCTTCGCCATATTATTCATTTTACACGGACTCAAGTGGTAGCACCAGTTGGAATGGTGTCATTGATATTTCCAATTCATATGTTTTTCAACGTGTTTCAGGCTCCGGGACAAATCATCCTTTCTATGTCAGCGATGTAGGCTATGAAAAAGCGTCCACAAATCTCATTTCTTTATCCGGAAATGGCAGTCCTTCATCGGGAATAACGGAAGGGCAATCATTAACACTATCATTTAATGGTAGCGTGAGTAAATTATACTATTATTGCACGAGCCACTCTACTATGATAAGCGAATTTACATTTACTACGTCGACCGAGTCGGCGCCAGTGATCCCAGCCATCACATATAATTGGGTGAATCGCGGCTACACTTTTGGGGACAAAAACTGGACTTCGGTTGCCATGTCTGATAACGGTCGATATCAATCCGCCACCATGTATCAAAATA
>MDSZ01221208.1_pt1 | contig 13228 bp, 12 predicted proteins | sample 811201 | NCBI WGS metagenome assembly MDSZ01 (sample SAMN05326647, study PRJNA326480) | marine metagenome | isolation source: seawater | place: Indian Ocean: North | collected 2010
AATTCGTAGCTGAAAAGAAAATTTCATCCATTTTCTTCATCACTTCAGTTTTTCCCACTAAAGCTGCCAATGGCATTCCATTAGCTATTGCCTTACCTAAAGTTGTTAAATCCGGTTGAATATCATATTTCTTTTGTGCCCCACCTAAGTCTGCTCTAAACCCACTAATTATCTCATCAAATATTAAGACGATATTGTTTTTTTTTGTAATTTCCCTTATCTTTTTCAAAAAATCTTTCGAACTCTCATAATTTCCCTCAGGTTCGATAATCAATGCGGCAATGTTGTTAGGGTATCTTTTGATAATTTTTTGTAGTTTATCTAAATCATTATATTCCATTGATAAAGTAAGTTTTCTTGTTGATTTTGGAATCCCGGCATCCATTTTTGTATTTACCATGTACCAATCATGCCAACTGTGATATCCACATGAAATAATAATTTCTTTTCCTGTTACTGCTCTTGCTAGTCTTACCGCAGCAGATGTAACATCAGATCCATTTTTTGCAAATCTTACCATTTGAGCTGAAGGAATTATTGACGTTAATAGGTCTGCCAGTTCTATTTCTAATTCAGATGGTAGGGAAAATGAGATTCCTTTTTGTAATTGTTTCTTAATCGCTCTATTCACATCTTCATCATTGTAACCAAGTATATTTGGAAGCAAACCTATTACATAATCTAGATATTTATTGTTATCTATATCCCAAACACATGCCCCCTTCCCCTTTGACAAAAATAACGGTCCATCTTGAAAATTAAAACTTTTATATGATTTAGAGTAAGTTTGACTGGCTAATGGAATTTTTTTAATAGCTTTTCTGAATAATTTTTTTGATTTTAAAAATTTATTTTTATTTAACATGATTTATTTTTTTTTCCAACTCTAATGCATCTAACCATGAAAAGTCACCCTTTAATTCTTTAAAAAATTTTTTTATATGATAATAATCTTTTTTAGTATCAAGTGTCCATCTTATATGAGATAAGTCTTCCTTATTTTTTAGACAAAACTTTCTAAAATTTCCTTTTGAATATCCTTTTATTCCTCTAATATAGGTGGTTACATGCTCCCGATGAAAAAGCTCATTTGCAAACTCTACTGATTTCTCAAGAGCAAAATAATTAAATATTTCAACATCCAGTCCATCTGGAAAAGAACGTTCATCTACATTCGAAACATAATCATATTTATTTGAAGAAAAAACCTTAATTGCCGAGTCAATGATTACAGGGTCTATCATTGGGCAATCAGCAGTAATTCTAATTATATTTTTTATTTTAAAGAATTTTGCAGCCTCATAGAATCTACTTAACACATCATTTTCACTTCCCTTCATGCATGATATTTTTTTTTTTTCACAAAACTGACTAATTGGATCATCCTTATCTGACGATGATGTTGCCACTACAATCTCATTAATCATTTTAGAATAGGAGACACGTTCAATTACTCTTTCGAGAACTGATTTTCCATTTAGATCTAACAAAACTTTGCCAGGAAGTCTTGATGAATTCATTCTGGCTTGTATTATTACTCCAACTCTCATAATAATTCATCACTATTCGATTTGGGTATAGGAATCATTGTTATGAATGGACGAAGAGCATAATTTTTTAATCTAAATTTTTTTAGAGGAATGTCGAAATAAAATCTTACTAATTGAGAAACAATGTTATAACCTGCATTAAAAGAGCATCCTACTGAACCGCTAAACCTACTCCCCGCGTCAAGAAGTATTGGTTTTCCGGTATAATCTATAACAATATCAAAGTCGCATGGTCCATTAATTTTTAAGACTCTACAAATATTTTTAGCGTAATCTATAATTCTATCATCCATCTTTATAATATGACCTGTACTTGTTGGCATTAGAGGGTTTTTCAGTTGTCTCAATCTTACAACTATATCGACTAACTTCCCATTTTTGGAAATACAATCAACGTCACTAATATCATTACTATAATATGGCATAGCTATATAATCCTTTAGGTTGATGTCTCTTTTTTTTAATTCATATTTTAGAATCTGGAAACTTCCAGTTGCACAAAATCTATCTTTTAATAAGCTTGCAAATTTCTTCTTTAGTGCATCAACAACAAGAACTCCTCTACTTCCCCTACTATTTCTTGGCTTAAAAATCACTTTTTTTTCTGGATATCCTAGTTTTTTCAGAGCCTTTTTGGCATCATCAAAAGAATCAATTTTTAAAAATTGTCCTGTGTTCAATCCATTCTTTTTTAAAACATTCATTAACTTATGCTTATCAGTTGTTAGCTGTACAAATTTTATATCTGCAACAGTTACTTTGATTTTTTTTTTTTTGAATAGTGCAATATTTTTGGATACGCATAGACATTCTCCCTCAGATAAAGACATTAAAAGATCAAATTTATATTTTTTATGAAGTCTAAAAATATCACTCAACCATGACTTTTCATTTTTCTCTACACTTTTTACGACTTCAAAATGATCGCATAAAAGTCTTCCTGGTGACTCTTTGTTTGTATCTATACCAATCAGTGTTATTTTATAATCATTTGAACTTCTAATTGAATTTATTATGTCATAAATCAGTCTGCCGCCGACACATGTAAGTAAAACTACTATATTTTTTTTCATTTGATAATTTAAAACTTTATTTGACAAAATTTAAACTACTACCTAGTGGTATTAAAATACCGTCTGAATCAACATCAAAGCGTGATTTTTTGTTAATCTTTTTACCAAATATTTTATTATTAGCCAGATTATAAATAGTCTTTTTTGATGAATTATTTCCAATTAAATATCTGAGAGAAATTCTTGGATTTGACTCATTATTATATCCAGTTCCATGAAGTGTAAGGTTGTGAAAACATGAATAAGTTCCAGATTTACCTGTCACAGTTATTTCGGTACACTTTTTAAAGTTCCCAAATGAATCATTATAAAACCACAAAGAAGAATCAAAATTAGATTGTCTCAAATTGTGAGGATAACTTGTATACCCAAGGTGGTGGCTACCCAGTAAAATTTGAAGTGCAGAGTTTTTCTTCTCCACGTCATCTAAATAAACATAAACAGTTATGAATTCAGAATCTTGTCTAGTTTTATCTTGATGAAAATCAGTGCAAAGAAAAAATTGTACATCTTGGTATTCATCTTTAATATATGGATTTAGATTTGGCCTTCCAATGTTTCTTACTTTTTTTCTTACCCATTCTGGAATAAACTTTATTGGGGTGGATCTTATAACAGATTTTTTAAGGATCTGAAAATTCTCGCCAATAATTGAACTACAAAAATTTATAAAATCTTCATTATTTTCGATAAAGTCTAGGTTGCAATTTTCAAGAAAATTATGCCCAACTCCAGGTGCATAATTATTATATCTACCCTTCAATTTGAATTCTTCCTCACTTTTATAAAATATATTATTAGATATTGGTCTTTTGCTATCAATAAAATTTCTTAGTTGCAAGCAGGACTTTTTATCTAATTTTTTACTTGCTTTACAAAAGCCATTTTGAGGAAAATTATTTACACAGAGTTCCGTTTTATTCATTTTTAAAGTTTAATCATTAATTAAATTAATTATATCCTCATCTGAAATTTTTTTATTCGTTAAAGCAAAGTTCTTTACTTTTTCTAACAGAATATCAAAGTTAATACTATCTAAATTTAAGCCTAACTGTTTTACTTTCTCTCTTAAAGCATGTTTTCCAGAGTGCTTTCCAATAATAAGAGAGGAAGAAGATATTCCAACTTCCTTTGGATTTATAATTTCATAAGTTGAACTGTTAATAATTACACCATGTTGATGAATACCTGACTCATGAGCAAATGCATTTTTTCCAACTATTGCTTTATTAGGAGGAACACTAAAACCTGTTACCTTTTCAACTAGTTTAGAAATTGGAGCAAGATGTTTGGTATTAATATCTAATTGAAAATTAAAAATTTTGTTTCTAGTTTTTATTGCCATAACTATCTCTTCTAAAGAAGCGTTACCAGCTCTTTCTCCTATTCCATTTATTGTACAGTGCACTTGTCTTGCACCTGCTTTCAAGGCTGATAGAGAGTTCGCTACACTTAATCCTAAATCATTGTGACAATGAACAGAAAAAATTGCTTTATCTATATTAACTACATTATTAAATATTTTTTTTATTAATTCATAAAATTCATCAGGCGTTGTATACCCTACTGTATCAGCGATTGTTATAATTCTTGCTCCACTATTAATTGCTAATTCTATAGCTTTACAAAGAAAATCGAAGTCAGTTCTGGTAGCGTCCTCCGATGACCATTCAACTTCGGGGCAAAATCTTCGTGCATATTCTACATTTTTTTTAATACTAGATAAAACCTCGGTAAAATTCATTTTTAATTTAAACTTTACATGTAATGGGCTTGTAGAAATAAAAGTATGTATCCTACTTTTTTCTGGGTTAATTAAGGCCTCCACACATTTATCAATATCATTCTTATTAGATCTAGCTAGAACAGCTATTTTTGATTTTTTGATTTTTTTACATATTTCCTGAACTGCAAGAGAATCTTCAATAGACGAGGCAGGGAAACCCGCTTCGATAATATCAACAGATAGTTTTTCAAGGTTTAATGCAATCTCTAACTTCTCTTTTTTAGACATTGAAGCACCTGGAGCTTGTTCACCGTCTCTTAGGGTTGTATCAAAGATATATACTTTATTATTCATTTTTATTTATTTTTAATAGCATATAACTAGTCCTTTAAATAACTCATTTTTAATATTTGGTGTTTCGATAATTCCTTATTTATTGTTTTACCCATTATATCATCTATGAGCATAGGGTTTATCCCCTTTGTATTATTTTTTACTCTCATTAGGGTGATATTAGTATTAGAAACCTTTTCTCCATATAAAATTTTTTTTTTGGTTACTATCACTCTTTTCATACTATCAATTCTTTTTTTCGCTTTTTTTGTAAGAAACTTCTGACCATTTCCAAGTAATGTTTCAATGTCTCTTATACTTTCTACCATTCTCTTAAATTCTTTTGGTTCTAATGATATTTTATGATCAAAACCTTTCCTTTTTTTATTCAGCGTAAAATGTTTCTCAATAACCCTTGTTCCAAGGCTAACTGCAACTTCAACTGCTTTAAAACCCAAACTATGATCAGAGAAACCAATTGGCATTTTATAAACATCAGATAAAGTTTTTATAAATTGTATATTACAAAATTTAAAATCTGTAGGATAAATTGATACACAATGCATAAGAGTAGTCCTGGAAATACATCTAATTTTTTTTAAATAATCTACTAATAAATTAATTTCATTCAAATCAGACATACCCGTTGAAATAAATAATTCTTTTTTCTTTTTAGCAACATAATTTATTAATTTTAAATGGTTAGATACCCCAGAAGAAATCTTAAATGCAAATGGATTAAATTTATTGATGAAGTCAATTGTTTCATAATCCCCACATGTTGAAAATAATTTTATATTAAGTTTTTTTGCGAATAAAAAAAGCTCCTCTATTTCGTTATAACTAAACATACAATCTTTAAAAATTTTATAGGATTCTGTATTTGAACGATAATGTTCGTTTGGATTAAAGGTTTGAATCTTAACTGCATCTGCACCAGTTTTTTTTGCCTCAGAAATCATTAATTTACATGTGTCCATACTTCCCTCATGATTTACACCTAATTCGGCAATAAAAAATGTTTTATTTGATCTATTTTTTTTATAATTAGTTTTCATATTTTATTTGTTTTTTTAATTCAGTACATATTCGAATACAACCCTTACCATCGACAAGTTTTCTTGAATTTTGGGATAATGTTTTTCTTTTATTATAATCCTTTAAGGTCAATTTAATTGTATTTAAAACTTTTTCTGAAAACAGTTCAGATAAATTGAATAAAATAGTTGCATTATTTTTAGAAAATAAATTACTCTGACCTATTTGATTTTCTGATACGTAAAAAGTAATTGACGGAACTCCCACACATGCTCTTTCAATAAGTCCAACACCACCTGAGCCTATTACAAGATCCGATTTGACTAATATTTCATATATATTCCTAGGATTATCAAATAACTCAACATTAAAACTACATTTATTTATTTCTTTAATAAGTTTATCTCTATAACTAGAAAAAGACCCTAAAATTATACCAACCTTAAACTTGACAGAATCAATTGGGATTTTTTTTAATAACTTTAAAACTTTAATTGATACACCTCTTTTGTCAGAAAAACCAAAATTTATCAAAATATATTTTATCGTTTTTTTAATCCTATACTTATTTCTTACTTTTCTAAAATCATTTTGAATCAATGAATATCTTAATCCACTTAACACATCATTTGTTTTATAATTTTCATCAGATGATGGATAAATACTTAAATCAAAATCACTGCATTTTTTTTTATAATCATTAATCATTATAAATTTTCTTGAATTTATTTTACTTTTTTGTAATTTTGATTTTTTGTATGTATCAAATATACAAATCTTGAATAAATAATTTTTAATTTGGTTTTTAGTTAAATATTCTATTTTTGAATTTGACAATAAATCTAAAAAAAATTTATCCTCGGATAAAAATGAAAAGGTACATTTAAATTCTTGATTTAATATTTTTGCTAAACTAAAACACCTGAAAAAATGACCGGCTCCACTACTCTTAGAAACATCAGGTAAAAATAAAAAGTCAATTAGCTCAGGTTTATTTTGCATATCAAAACTTTATTAAAATCATAATCCAGCAAGTTTTCTGGCTTCTATCACTTGTTTAAGAATCTCTAAAGCATCTTCAGCTTTACAAATAGGTTCTGTTTTATCCTTAATACATTTGAAGAATGATTTCAATTCACTTTTATAATCTTCATTTGAATTATTATTAAAGTAGTATGATTCAGTAATTTTATTATCATTATTCAATAATTTCAAAGTTCTCTTTGAAATTTCAATTTTTATTATTCCTTTTTCTCCAATTACTTTAGTACATCGAATTTTTGGCTTAGTGATATAATCAAGATGAATTAATGATCTTGATTTGTCTTGGTGTTTTAGCCATATATCTGCTATATCCTCGGTATCTAATTGTAAACTTTTTGATGATTCTGCAAAGCAGTCAATAACTTTGGCTTTACCTAGTAAGTAATTTGCTAAATCAATCTCATGAATACAATCAAATATTACTCCACCACCTTTTGGATCATTTGCATAACCTTTACGATAGTCCTGGTTTTTCCTCCAATCAGGAAGGTATGAACTACATATTAAGCTTGACCAGAGGATTCTTCCAATTCTTTTTATTTTTAGCCAATCTTTTGCTTTATTTACAGCTGGATGAAATCTTAAATTTTGTCCAACAAATATTATTAACTTAAGCGATTTTGCTTTATCAATTATCTTTTTTGTTTTCAAGTATTCATGAGAAATTGGCTTTTCAACAAAACAATGTTTTTTATTATCGATCAATAATTTCAAATGTTCTAGATGATATTTATTTGGAGAAGAAATTATCCCGGCATCTATCACTCTAATAAATTCTTTTTTATCTTTTACAAATTTTCCACCAATTTTTTTAATCTCATGTTCTTTTTTATTATCAACATCAAACCCAAAAACATTATGTTTCAAAATTATTGAGTTTTTTGCATGCCTTAACCCTATCGAGCCTAATCCAATTATTCCTATATTCATTTTTAAAGATTATTTTTTAATTATTTTACAAATTATTTCTTTCAGTGAATCAGTAACATATTTTACATCTTGAAGTTTCATATCTGGATGTAAAGGTAACGTAAGTATTTCATTGTAATATGATTCAGTACCTTTTAAATTCTTATTTTGTTTAGCCTCTTTATTGTAGTATGGATGAAAATGAATTGGAATGTAATGAACTTGAGTTTGAATTCCTTTTTTGTACAAAGCTTTCATTATAAAATCTCTTGATTCTTTTAACTTCATAAATTTTATTTTAATAACAAATAAGTGCCAAGATGTTTTTTTATCTTTTGGATCATTTACAACCTCAATTATTTCTCTCATATCAGCAAGGCATTGATAATATTTAGAGACCAATTCTAGTTTTTGTTTTTTAAAATATTCTAATTTTTTTAATTGACTTAATCCAAGGGCACAATTTAAGTCACTCAATCTAAAATTAAATCCTATTTCATGAACTTCATAATACCACTGATTTAACTGCCCTGTGGAATTTAATCCTTTATGCTTATTTAAGATTCTATCTTTATTTTTCTCAATACCGTGATTTCTAAATGATATTAATTTCTCATATAATTTTTTATCATTTGTTGTGACAGCACCTCCTTCACCAGTTGTGATATTCTTTACTGGGTGAAATGAAAATACTGTTAAATCCGTATGGATGGATGAACCAACCTTTAATTTTTTTTTTGATGATGTAAAATACTCAGAACCAATAGCATGACTAGCATCATCAATAATTGCTATATTTTGATTTTTAGTGATTTTACTTAATCTTTCAAGATCCACAGATTTTCCATTCATATGGACGGGAACAATAACATCAATTTTTTTTTTTCTAATAATTTTTTCAACCTTATCCAAACAAATTAGTCCAGTATTTTCATTGCAATCTATTAAATGTACTTTTTTTCCTAATAATTTTGCAGCACTAGCAGTTGAAACAAATGTCATGCTAGGTATTAATATATTTTTATATTCTTTACCTAAAGCCATGTAGGCAAGTATCAGTGCAGCTGTGCCACTTGAGCAAACAACAGTATATTTTGAACCAGTATATTTCGAAATCTTATTCTCAAAATCTCTAACTATTGGACCAGTGGTTAGCCATTGACCTCTAAGTGCATCAGTAACTGACTTTATATCATCGTTATCTATTTTTTGATGACCATAGAATAATAATTTTTTATTTTTACTCATCTAGCAATTTTAAAAAAGATTTCTTATCAAGCCAACTTTTATTAGAATCACTTGAATAAAAAAAGTTTTCTTCAACGAATTTTGCTTTATTTTTTTTGAATTTTTTATTAAAAATTTTCAAAAACTGAACTTTATTTAAAAAGGAAGGTTTTATAATATATCTATCATTTAATTCAAGAGTATTTATAGACTCATCTTGAGTTATTAATACTTCATGTATTTTTTCTCCTGGTCTAATTCCTATAAACTTAAAATTTATTTTAGAATCTAAAGATTTAGCTATATCAGTAACTTTCATACTACAAATTTTTGGAATAAAAATTTCTCCACCTGACATATACTCGATATTAGATAAAACAAATTCAACGCCTTGTTTAATAGATATCCAAAATCTTGTCATTTTTTTGTCTGTTATAGGCAATTCCTTTTTTTTATTTTTTATTAATTCCTGAAATAGATTTATCACACTACCCCTAGACTTAATGACATTCCCGTAACGGACAACAGAAAATTTACAACCATTTAATCCTGAAAGTTGGTTTGCAGAAACAAATATTTTATCAGCAGCTAACTTTGAAGCTCCGTATAAGTTTATTGGGTTGGCAGCTTTATCGGTTGAAAGAGCTAACACTTTAGAGACTTTTGAATCGATAGCTGCACTTACAATATTTTGAGCTCCAATTACATTTGTATTAATACACTCAAAAGGATTATACTCTGAAGAAGTAACATGCTTCATTGCTGCCGCATGAATAACAATATCAACATCCTGAAAAGCAAGTTTCAACCTTTCTCTATCACGAACATCTCCAATAAAGAATCTAAAATTTTTGAATTTTAAATCCAAAAATTTGTTTTCCATAACATATTGTTTAAATTCATCTCTAGAGAAAATAATTAATTTTCTTGGCGAATATTTTTTTAATATCTCATGTGCCATGGCTGCACCGAATGAACCAGTTCCACCCGTTATTAAAATACTTTTATTTTTAAAATTTAAATAATTTTTATAATAAATATTTTTCATAAAATAGCTTAAAACTAACAGTTAATATCAAAAAATTCATTTTATTACTCTTAAATTTTTCTTCAAGAGTCCATAAATCATAACATCAAGTCTTTTACCTTCAAAATTAACCTGTTTTTCTCTTCTTCCTTCAACTAAAAAATTATTTTTTTCTAAAACTCTCCTGGAAGCAATATTATTTTCATAGCAACCTGCAGAAACTTTATTTAGCTTTAACTTATTAAATATAATTTTTAATGCTTCTGAAATAACATAACCTCCAATTCCTTTACCCCAAAAATTTTTATTTCCAATTAAATAAGATAAATTACACGATAAATGATTTAAATCTATTGAACTTATTAAAACATTACCAATATGAACCCTATCCAAAAATATTCCCAAAAGTTTGTCAGCGTTTGATTGTTTTTTTTTCATGATAAATTTTATAATTGAACTTTTAGTATGTTTTTGAAATCTCTGTTCAGTAAATTTTGTAACCTCATAGTCATTCATCCAATCTATATAATCCTTCGTTATGTTTTCTTTATTTAAAACTTTTAATTTAACATCTTTTTGCAAGTTGAACATTCTATGACTATCACTAATCTCTTAATTGAAAATTTCAAAGATTTAATTTAAATTATATTAACTACTAACAAATTACTGGTTTAATTGTACAGTAAAATTTAAAATAAATTATTGTAAATTAATCAAAGTATTTTTTATATGTCTATCCAAATTAGAAAAGCTAAAAATTCAGATTCAAAGGATATTTTTTTTTGGAGAAATGATGAATTCTCATTGAGAATGTTTAAAAAAAGTGAGATTATTCTTTGGATAGATCATTGCAATTGGTATAAAGAAAAGCTTAAGAGTGAAAAAAATTTATTTCTTATTGGTGAAGAAAGCAACTCTAAACTGGGAGTTGTTAGATTTGATATCTATGATGATTACTCGGAAATATCGATTAATCTTAACCCAGTTTTTAGAGGAAAGAATTTATCAAAAAGATTTCTTGCCATGGGGTGTAATTATTATTTTAATAAATTTGATAAAGATATCATTTCTGAGATTAAGAAAATTAATAATATAAGTATCAAAATTTTTAAATCTGTAGGTTTTAAAAAAATAGGTTCTAGCCAAGATTTAGTAAATTACAAACTTAAAAAAAAAGAGTTTTCTTTTAAAGTCTAACTTCAACTGGTTTTCTTAAGAGCTTATTAAGGTTTATCTTGGTTAATAATCTTGACATCCCCTCATTGGATTTACCATATGTTCCTAAATTCCATTTTATAAGATTTATTTGATCTTTTGTCTGAACAAACTTATATTTTTTTATTTTGCCAAAGGATTTTATTTTTCTAAACTCATTTTCATTCATTTCGTTATTATAATCAAAATGAATCTCTATCTCTGGGCTAGGAAGATTAAATTCAAAGAGATTTTTTGTTGACACAACACACCAATTTATCATTTCATCTATAAAACTAGATTGAAAACTGTTTAGCTCACCAAATTTTTTGGCTAGAAGTTTTCTAAGTCCAAACTTAAGTTCATAACCGACTTCATCAAAACATTCTGTAAGAACTAAATTCTTGTGCTTGTACAATACATTATTACCGTATTTTCCTTTTATATATTTTTTTACAATCTCTGGATTATTCAATCTTTTATCTAAATCATCAAAATTATCAAATAATTCTTCCACAGTTTCATCTTTAAATGAATCTACTATTTTTTTTAATTTTTTTGTTTTCTTAAATCCTCCATCATAAATAAGTTCTATTAAATCAAGAAAATTAATTTTGAGGGATAATAAAAATTTTCTAACAACTGAAAAAAAACCATCGTTATTAAATAGAACTATAAGTAAGGCGTACACTCTACATTGGATATATTCTTCAAATTTCATTGTATTAGTTGCTACAACAACTTCTTCTATTTCTCCTACTGAAAAAATTTCTCCATCAAAATCAAAGTATCCAAAACATCTTGGTATAACTCTAAATTTTGTTGTTAAATTAAATTCTTTTCTATAAGTTTCTGAATTCAACTCTGAACCATCAAGTAACATAAGGGTATAAACTTCTAACTTATTGAATCCAGCTCCTATCAATTGTCTAACAGTATTTTTAAATTTCTCAACGGTATCCCCAGGGAGACCTAAAATAATTTCGCTGTATGTCAATGCTCCTATTTTTCCACCCTCAAGGGCAACTTGAACGATATCATCTGAGGACACATTTTTTCTTTTTATATTATCAAGTACATCTTGATCTAATGACTGAACCGATCCACTCAAACGAAGAGCACCTCTTAACTTTTTCGCAACCTCAATGATTCTGTGTTTTTGATTTTTGCCTGTTGCAACACTTATTTGCTGCGGCCAATCATTCCTATCCATTTGCTTTGTAATTTCCTCGGCAATATCAAGATCTCTAGCAAACATTCCAAAGTTAGAATCAGCAATAAATAAATCTGAGCGTTGTCCCTTCTTTATCAATGGAGACATACTGTTACCTATTACCTTTAATTCATTTGATAATTTTTCAAGACTATTATTTCTGACTTTATTATAATATAGCGTTCCTTCAACACAAAATGTGCATGCAAAAGGACAGCCTCTATTTGTTTGGATGATTGGCATAAAACCATCTTCAAGAAATTCATCCATATCTCCATTAATATATGGTGAAGGAATTTCTGTTAAATCTTGTAATCTATCTGTTGGATTAGATATGAAGTATTCATTATTTGATCCTACCCAATGTACGGATTGAATCTGTTCTTTTGGTTTTACAAAACCATTAGATAAAAAGTGTTTTAATAAATTACATAAGCCAACTTCACCTTCTTTAATAATGAAGTAATCCATTTCCGTATGATGATCTAAAAAACTTTTCTGTTTTTCTAATTTCAGAGGATAATTAGGTCCTCCATAAATAATAACAGTTTTTGGATATTTTTTTTTTATTAAGCTTGCGATTTTATATGTTAATTTTGAATTCCATGCATAATTTGAAAAGCCAACAACATTAGGTTTATGTTTTAGGAATGATTTTATAAATTTCTCGGGTTTTTTAAAAATTTTATAACTAACTTTATCTCCAAGTTTTTTCTTGACGTACGTAGCTAACCCTCCAACAGCTGCAGGTGCAATCTCTGATTGCAATCCTTGTTGGGTGTAGGTTAAATCTGCAAGGAAAATTTTTATCATAATTATTCAAATATATAATGTAATTAACAAATATATTAAAAATATAATTTACATAATATATTTGAGAATATCTATCAATTA